>MDTG01348142.1_pt1 | contig 13245 bp, 12 predicted proteins | sample 811421 | NCBI WGS metagenome assembly MDTG01 (sample SAMN05326645, study PRJNA326480) | marine metagenome | isolation source: seawater | place: Pacific Ocean: South East | collected 2011
TTTGTTCCAAATGAAGGGAAAGGAATAGCTTTTGGAGGTCGTTACGATGATATTGGCAGTGCTTTCGGAAAAGCTCGGCCTGCAACTGGATTTAGTACAGATATGAAACAATTACTGGAACTTCAAAATATTAGTGAAGATACGCCAGACAAAATTTTTGCTCCGGTCGACGATAATGATTCATTACAGAAAAAAATTACTGAATTGCGTGAACAAGGAAAAATTGTAATACAAGAGTTAGAAGGGCAAAATGCTACCGCTAAAGAAATGAATTGTAGCCAAACGCTTGTTTGTGAAAATGATCAATGGGTTATTAAAGAAAATAAAAAATAAGACTTTATAAAAAAATATGGGAAAAAATATTGTTGTTTTAGGAACCCAGTGGGGTGACGAAGGTAAGGGAAAAATTGTAGACCTATTAACTGATTCTGTAGCAGCAGTCGTACGTTTTCAGGGCGGACACAACGCGGGACACACTGTTGTTATTAATGATGAGAAAACAATTTTACACCTCATACCATCTGGTGTTTTACATGATAATGTAGAATGTCTTATAGGGAATGGAGTAGTTCTCAGTCCTCATGCGCTAATGGAAGAAATCAGTACTTTAGAAGCTAGTGGTATTTCAGCACGTTCATTAATAAAGATAAGCGGAGCATGCACTTTAGTACTTCCATATCATATTGCTCTTGATCAGGCGCGAGAAAAACATAAAGGTAAGGACGCTATTGGAACGACAGGGAGAGGTATTGGTCCTGCCTATGAGGATAAGGTTGCAAGGAGAGCGATACGAGTTGACGACCTTATTGATAAAAAATGCTTACGAGCAAAAATTGAAGAAGTGCTCGATTACTACAATTTTTTACTGAAAAATTATTATCAGTCAGATGTTATTGATTTTGAAGAAATGTTAGAAGAAGTAAATCAATTATCTGAATTTATAATACCCATGATTTCTGATGTCAGCGAACGATTAAAAGAACTAAATACTCAGGGTCATAATATTCTCTTTGAAGGGGCGCAAGGCACCTGGTTAGATATAGATCATGGCACCTACCCTTTTGTTACATCATCATCGACGACCGCTGGTGGTGCTGCGACAGGAACAGGTTTCGGTCTAACTCACTTTGACTATATTCTAGGTATTACAAAGGCTTATACAACACGAGTTGGTGCAGGACCTTTTCCTACCGAACTAAAAAATGAGGTAGGTAAACATATTGCAAAAACGGGGCATGAATTCGGTGCGACAACTGGACGTGCGAGACGTTGTGGTTGGTTTGATGCTGTTGCAGTCAGTCGTTCGGCTCAAATTAATAGCTTAAGCGGACTATGCATTACTAAACTAGACGTTTTAGATGAATTAGAAAATTTGTATATCTGCACTGGTTATAGTTTAAATGGTAAAACAATATCCACACCGCCAATAAATTCTGATAATTTATCAAAATGCGAACCTATTTATGAAGAACATTCAGGTTGGAGGTCTTCTACTGCAGGTATAACAAAATATGAAGATTTGCCGAAAAAAGCATGTAACTATCTTGAAAGGCTCTCAGAACTCGTTCAAGTACCTATTGCTATTATCTCAACAGGCCCCGAGCGTAATGAAACCATTGTCTTGAAAAATCCATTATCATAAATGAGTTGGATTGTTTATGTCTTAGAGTGTTCAGACGGTACTCTATACACAGGAATTACTAATGATCTGAAAAGTCGTATTATTGCACACCAAAACGGAGAAGGTGCAAAATACACTAGAGGCCGTGGCCCGTTTACAATTTTTTATAAAGAAAAGTGCACAAGTCGTAGCATAGCCTCTAAACGTGAATTAGAAATTAAAAATCTAAGACGCGAACAAAAATTAAAACTTAAACATCTCTTAAAATCTAGAATAGATAGTGCCTAATACAACAACAAAGTCTAAGAAACAATTTCCGGATTTTTTGCTACCGAGTCGTAACAAAATTATTAAATTTTTAAATGTTGTAGGTAGACCTCAAACACGTAAAGAACTTGCTATAGCTTTCAATATTATTGATGTTGAGATTCGCAGAGCTTTGGGACGAAGATTAAAAGCAATGTTACAAGATGGTGAGCTCATACGTAATCGACGCGGGAGTTATGGCCTACTTAAAAAAATGGATTTATATAAAGGATATGTAATTGGACATCCTGATGGTTATGGTTTTGTTGTTCCTGAAGAGGGTGGAAAAGATTTATTTTTATCAGCAAAACAAATGCGAACGGTGTTGCACGGAGACAATGTTGTCGCTCGACTCATAAACACTGATAAAAAGGGAAGGCGTGAAGGAGCCTTAGTTGAGGTCTTGCAAAGAGCAAATCACTATATTGTGGGAAAGTTCTTCAGGGAAAGTGGGATTTCTTATGTTGTTCCAGATAACAAAAGGATAAGCCAAGATATTTTAATATCATCATTGGCAAAAAATAAAGTAAAGCAAGGTCAGTATGTCGTTGTTGAAATATTGCATCAGCCAGAAAAGCATCGTCAACCTATAGGTAAAATATCAAGCATAATTAGTGGTAGTAGTGATGCAGATATGGCAGTTGATATTGCAATTCGTAGCCATGAGTTACCATTTGAATGGCCAGATGAAGTAAATAACGAGATTAATAATCTTAAAGAAAGTATAGATTTCAATAAATTTTCCGATAGAGATGATTATAGAAATATACCATTTGTAACTATTGACGGTGAAGACGCACGTGATTTTGATGACGCTGTATTTTGCGAAAAGTCTGTCAGTGGATGGAAGTTGGTCGTTGCTATCGCAGATGTTTCGTATTATGTAAAACAGCAGAGCTCACTTGATAATGAAGCGTATTTACGAGGGACCTCTGTTTATTTTCCTAATCGTGTAATTCCAATGCTTCCTGAAATCCTATCCAACGGATTATGTTCTCTAAAACCTAACGTTGAGCGCTTAAGTCTTGTTTGTGAATTAAATATCGACTCTCGCGGCAAGGTTAAAGACTCAATTTTTAAAAAGGTAGTAATTTGTTCGCACGCAAGACTAACATATTCCGAAATGTCTGAAATCGTCGTTGATAAGAATGAAAAACAAAGAGAAAAATATCTCAGCCTATTACCACATCTTGATAATTTATATGAATTATATGAATTACTACACACCAATCGTAAAAAAGAGGGGCTAATTGATTTTTCTTCAGTTGAATCTCGTTTTATCTTTAATGATGAAGGTGGTGTAAGGTCAATAGAATTAATTCAAAGGAATAATGCTCATCGATTAATTGAGGAGATGATGTTAATTGCAAATATAGCTGCAGGAGAATTTTTGGAGAAACATAGTAAAAGTGGAATATATCGTATTCATGATACTCCAAAAGATGAGAAGCTTAAGGATTTATATTTATTATTATCAAAACTTGGTTTGTCATTAGAAAGTCGGGGTAAATTAACCACAAAACACTACTCATCATTGGTCGAGAAGATAAGGAAACGAGAAGATGGGAAAATGCTCGAAACTATTTTATTACGTAGCATGCCGCTTGCTGAGTATAGTGCATCCAATAAAGGTCATTTTGGCCTGGGTTTTCCAGTCTATACACATTTCACATCTCCCATAAGGCGCTACCCAGATCTTATTGTCCATAGGATAATTTCACATTTAATTGATGCCAAGAAATCATCAACACTAAATTATAAAAAACAAACTATGATGGAATTTGCTACACATTGTTCAAGCACAGAGCGCCGAGCCGAAGATGCATCGCGCGATGCTATTCAGCGACTTAAGTGTAATTTTATGAAAGATAAAGAAGGTAAAACATTTAAAGGTATAGTTAGTACAGTGACATCTTTTGGCCTATTTGTTTTGCTTGATGATTTGTATGTGGAAGGCTTGATACATATCAGTACATTACCTACTGACTATTATCACTACGATCCGATAGCGCATACTCTCTCCGGAGAGCGAAATAGAAAAATTTTTACACTTGGAGAAAAATTAGCTGTCAAATTGATAAGCGTTGATATAGATGAGCGTAAAATAGATTTTGAATTAGATAATCCATCATGAAAAAAAATGAAAAAATATATGGGATACACCCTGTTATTGAATTTATTAAGGTCTCACCTGATAGAATTATAAATATATGGATTCAAGAAGAACTCAAATCAGAATCTATATTATCTATTAGCAATATGGCTGAATCTATTGGACTTTCGATACAGCATAGTAAAAAAGAAACCTTAGACAAGATAACAAATAAACAGAATCATCAAGGTATAGTATTAGAAGTAATACAATCAGGCGATATAAACACGAACAGTCTTGAAAAAATTTTAGAAAAAAATGAAAAAAATAATCCTATTTATTTGATACTTGATTCAATACAAGACCCACATAATCTGGGTGCTTGTATTCGCACAGCTGTAGCATCAGGAGTATCTGCGATTATTATTCCAAAAAATCGCGCTGTTGGAATCAATGAAACTGTTAGAAAGGTTGCATGTGGGGCAGTTGAGAACATCGATATCATCACTGTTGTTAATTTAGTTAGAGCAATAAAAAAAATAAAAGAAATGGGGGTTTGGGTAATTGGAGCATCAACTGATTCTAAACAATCGATTTACGATTTTGATTTGAAAATACCAATTGCAATCGTTATTGGCGGCGAGGATAAAGGTATTCGAACTCAAGTTCGTAAAGAATGCGACTATCTGGGTTCATTACCCATAACAAAAAATATCGAGAGTTTAAATTTATCGGTTGCAGCCGGCATCGTTTTGTTCGAAGCGGTTAGGCAGAGAAAATACAAATAGTAAATTTAATTATATTAATCAATAAGTTAAAAGTCTTCATAATTTCAAGTCTTCAGAACGTTGCAGGATGGGAGTCTATACATTACAATTTCGCTCCTTTTAATCCTTGTCTCACTCTGAAATATGAGGAGACTAACTAACCGAGAGGATTTTTAATGCGACATTATGAAATCGTAATTCTTGTGCACCCTGATCAGAGCGAGCAAGTTCCAGCGATGATAGAACGCTATCAAAGCATTGTTACTAGTAATAAAGGAATAATACATCGTTTAGAAGACTGGGGAAGAAGACTTTTAGCCTATCCAATTAATAAAGTTCACAAAGCACACTATGTACTAATGAATATTGAATGCGATAATGATTCATTAAAGCAATTAGCCGAGGCTTTTCGATTTAATGACGCTGTCATTCGTAATTTGGTAATTAAAAAAAATAAAGCAGTAACTCAACCGTCTCCTCTCTTCAAAACTGATAATGAAGATAAAAAAGAAGCTGCGGTAGCAGCAGTCAAAGAACCCGCATAATAAAAGTAAGAGGATTTAAAATGGCACGTTATTTTAAAAGAAAAAGATTTTGTCGATTTACTGCAGAAGGTATTGATGAAATTGATTACAAAGATCTAAATATATTAAAAAATTATGTGTCGGAGTCGGGGAAAATTATTCCTAGCCGAATATCAGGTACAAAAACACGATATCAACGACAATTATCGACAGCAATTAAACGGGCACGTTATCTTTCTTTGATTCCTTATAGTGATGCACATTAGTTTTTGATATTAGTAGAAGTAATTTATAGAGACTATTAGATTGATTGGAAAATATATTCTTAGCGGTAGATTACAAGCAATTTCAGCGATAACTTTTAGTACTTTAATATCACTTTTATTACTACCCGAATTTATCTATTTAATTAATCCATTTTCTTATCTCATCTGCGGATCAGTAGTCAGTCTCGTCACTTTAAGAAAAGGAGTGTTCTATACGCTCCAAATGTTAGTTTTAAGCTGGTTAATTTTATTAATCTTAAACAAATACATAGAGCGCTCTATACAAGAAGTTCTAATAATTTGGTTACCTATTTTATTACTATCTGCAATATTACGTTTTAGTCAACGACAAGGCACCTTAGTCTCACTAGCAGGATTAGGTACGATAATTTTCTATATAACTATTGGTGATCTTTCTGAGTGGTGGCAAGAAGGATTAAGTATTGCTTTCGAACAAGCGTTACCACCCGAACAATTAGAAATGTACGAGCCAATATTTAACTCTATGACGAAATTAATGAACACATTAGCAGTATTTTATATGTTGATAGCTATATTATTTGCAAGGTGGTGGCAATCTCGATTATTTAATCCAGGTGGATTTAGAAAAGAATTTTATGCACTTCGTATACCAAAAGCAGTACTACCAATTTTTATTTTGACAGTGGTTTTGGTCTTTACAGTTGATGGTTCAAAGCAAATCATGTTTATGAATATTTTGGTTGTTTTTGTATTTATGTATTTGATACAGGGCCTTTCATTTGCGCACCGTTCCGTGGATAAGTTAAAACTTTCAGTAAGTTGGCTTATTATTTTGTATTGTTTGCTTATGTTTGTGCCGCAAATGGGCTTAATTATTGCTTGTTTAGGTATAGTCGATACTTTAACTGAATGGCATAATAAAAAAAGAGGTTCAGAAAAGGAATCTTGAGACGCCCCCATATAGATTCTGTTATCATTAGACAATTACACATGAGGTTATTTAATGGACGTTATTCTTCTTGAGAAAATTCATAAGCTTGGTGATCTTGGCGATCAGGTTAAGGTTAAATCTGGTTTTGGTAGAAATTATCTAATCCCATCCGGAAAAGCTGTCTCTGCAACCGCAGAGAATATCACAAAGTTTGAAGCCAAAAGAGCAGAGCTCGAAAAACAACACCAAGCAACACAGGCATTAGCTAACGAACGGGCTGAGGAATTAAATGAAGCGAGTGTTTCAATCTCACGTAAAGCCAGTGCCGAAGGTAAATTATATGGTTCAATTGGAACCATTGATATTGTTGAGGCAGTTAATCAGCAAATAAACGTTGAAATTGTCAAGCATGAAGTAAGATTACCTGAGGGACCAATACGTAATGTGGGTGAGCATCAAATTGTTGTTCAGTTACACGCAGATGTCTCAAGTACGATTACGGTCAGCGTTGTACCTGAAGAAGAAAACTAGTAAATAAAGTTAAATCTATGCTCACGCAATCTGGTAGTAATTTTTTTTGCCAGATTATGAATCAGGATTATGTCTAAGGTAAATGAAATGCAAGAATCAGTTAAAACATCTTTTTCTAATGATGCTGAAACAACAGCGCTTAAAATTCCGCCACATTCAATTGAAGCCGAACAAGCTGTATTAGGTGGCATATTTCTCGATGAGCATGGTTGGGACAAAGTAGCACAGTTAATTCGGGAAGAAGATTTTTACAGAAATGATCACCGTATTATTTTTCGCGCCATTACTAATCTCTGCAATGAAGGGAAGCCTTGTGACATTGTTACTGTTGCTGAGTGGTTAGAGAGTCACCAATTATTGGATGATTCTGGCGGCATGAAAAATCTTGCCGCACTTGCCGAAAATACACCCAGCGCTAGTAATATTGGCACCTATGCTGATATTGTCAGAAAACGATCAATTCTTAGGCAGTTAATTTCCGTAATTTCAAATATCAATAGCACAATTTTTAATCCAGAAGGGAAAAGCAGCGAAGAAGTACTTGAGATTGCTGAGCAAAGCGTATTTGAAATAGCCGAACAAGACGGCAGAGGTAAAAAAAGTTATCAGAAAATTAGCAATTACGCCGGTAAAGTAATGGATATAATACAGGGTTTGGCAGAAAGCAAGGGTGCAATAACAGGAATACCTACTGGTTATATTGATTTAGACGCTAAAACTGCAGGATTTCAACCTTCTGACTTTATTATTATAGCCGGCCGTCCAGGAATGGGTAAGACATCATTAGCTGTAAATATAGCGGAAAATGCAGCGATAAAAGACAATAAATCTGTTGCAATTTTTAGTATGGAAATGTCAGCTGAACAATTAGTGATGCGCATGATGTCCTCATTGGCAAATATTGATCAAAATAGAGTAAAACATGGCAATTTAAAGGATGAAGATTATGAAAGATTTACATCAACAATTGATATGTTACGAGAGACGGAAATATACATTGATGATACAGCTGCATTAACACCTGCCGAGTTAAGGGCACGCTGTCGAAGGATTTCCCGTGAACACGGACTCGATTTAGTTGTTATCGATTATTTACAATTAATGCAGGTTCCAGGGTCAAAAGAAAATCGTAATGCCGAGATTTCAGAAATTTCACGTTCACTAAAGGCGATGGCAAAAGAACTCAATGTTCCTGTTATTGCATTATCTCAATTGAATCGTGCTGTAGATAGCAGAACAGAAAAAAGACCTAATATGTCTGATCTTAGAGATAGCGGTTCTCTTGAGCAAGATGCAGATATAGTCATTTTTATTTTTCGCGAGTATGCCTATGATGAGTTTAAAGACACTGCTGATCCGGGAGTGGCTGAGATTTTATTAAAAAAACATAGAAATGGAGAGACTGGCAAATTTAAACTAGCTTGGCGCGGTCAATATACACGTTTTGATAATTACGTTCCGGACCCTTTAGCAGTCGATAACACAGTAGTTGGAAACCCCAGTAGTTGGGAAGTATGAATGACACGGCCGTCAAGAGTAATTATCAATATAAAGGCGCTTGAACAAAATTTTTCTCGTATAAAAGAACTTGCTCCACAGTCCAAAGTCATGGCTATTATTAAGGCGGATGCATATGGCCACGGTATCGTCAGAGTTGCCAAAACACTTCGTGATGCTGATGCTTTTGGTGTCGCATGTCTTGAAGAAGCTGAACAACTTAGACAATCTTCAATTAAAACCCCTATTGTTTTACTCGAGGGACCATATAAACCAGACGACCTAGCGTTAATTGCCAAATTTAAATTAGATATAGTTATACATAATGAATATCAAATAGAGTTACTAGAAAAGGCAGAAATTGAGGGTTCGATTAATGCCTGGTTAAAAATTGACACAGGAATGCACCGACTTGGATTTCCTGTAGAAAAAGTTGATGCAATGTTAAATCGATTATTGTTATGCAAGAATATTAATTCAAGACCTATCCTAATGACTCATCTTGCAACTGCTAATGAGAAGAAAAATAATTTAACTCAACAACAATTAGATGCCTTTAAAAAAATAAGCAAAGTTATAGATGGAGAAAAGACAGTTGCTAATTCGGCTGCTCTTATTAACTTTCCGGAAGCTCATTTTGATTGGGTGAGGCCGGGTTTAATGCTCTATGGTGTTTCGCCAATTGTAGGTAGTAGTGGTATTGATCACGGACTGAAATCTGTGATGACATTAGAGTCAGAAATAATTTCAGTCCAAAATTTAATGAAAGGGGAGCCCGTTGGATACGGTGCGACTTGGCGGTGCCCGGAAGATATGCCAGTTGGAATAATTGCCGCAGGCTATGGAGATGGTTTTCCAAGGCATGCAAAAACTGGCACACCAATACTTGTAAATAATGTTCGATGTCCTCTTATAGGACGGGCTTCTATGGATATGTTGACTGTCGATTTACGCAATCAACCAAATACAAAAATAGGCGATAAAGTAATTTTATGGGGTGATTCGCTTCCAATAGAAGAGATTGCTGTGCATGCTGAAACAATTCCGTATGAATTATTATGTGGTGTTCATAAACGGTTACAATTTGTTGAACATAACTAACCAATAGTACAAATTTTAATTTTTATTTGTTTGTGTCTTTATTTATATCATCTATTATTTTTATACGAGCCATTTTAATTGCACTTTCAGAAACTTGCGTTATTTCGACAAGGTAATTGTCAATTTTTAATGTTGTTCCAGATTTTGGTATATATTCTAGGTTTTCCAATAGTAACCCATTAAGTGTTTTTGGGCCTTCTGAAGGTAATTTCCAATCGAGTTCACGATTTATATCACGTATATTTGCCGAACAGTCAATTAAATAATAGCCGTCTACATGTGACTGAATATCAAGATTATGTGTTTGTATATCAGTAGTGAATTCACCAACAATTTCTTCTAGTATGTCTTCCAAGGTAACTACTCCCTGAATAACACCATACTCATCCACTACAATACCAAAACGTCTTCTCTTTCTTTGAAAATTTAACATTTGCACATGTAATGGTGTTCCACTAGGCACAAAATAACAGTCTTTCATGATAGATATTAGCGAATCTTTTGTTATTTCTTTTTCGTTGAGTATTCTAGGTATTCGTCGTATATGAATAACTCCAATAATATTTTCTATACTAGATTTATAAATAGGTAATCTTGTATGCTGGCAGTGCGTAAATTGTTCAATTATATCATCTATAGGTTTATCTAAATCAATTGCAATTACTTCATTTCTTGGAACCATAATATCATTTACGGCAACATTCTCTAGATCTAGTATATTAATTAACATACGTTGGTGACGTTGCGGGATTAATATTCCAGCTTCGCGTACTATAGTTCTCAATTCTTCACTTGAAATATTTTCCTTACTTTTTTCTTTTACATTTATACCAAATATTAATAATAAGTTATTAGATAATGTATTAATTGACCAAACAGCAGGATAAGCTAGTTTCATTAAAAGGTTTAATATATAACTTGCTGGTAGAGCTATTTTCTCTGGATGAATAGCAGCGATAGTTTTAGGCATAACTTCTGCAAAAATTAGAAATACTAAAACAAGTATAATTGGAGCTAATGCAATTCCTAAATCACCAAGAAGACGAATACCTATTACAGTAGCTATTGATGCGGCAAAAAAATTAACAAGATTATTGCCAAGAAGAATTAATCCAATTAATCGATCGGGTCTTTCTAATAATTTCTCAGAAATAATTGCACTACGTTTCCCTTCTTTTACTAAGTGACGAAGACGATAACGATTGAGAGCAATCATTGCCGTTTCTGAACTAGAGAAAAATGCAGAGAATACAATTAAAAAAGATAGGGCTCCAAAAAGAACCGACAGCGGAATTTCGTCCAAAAATTAATAACCTCAATTAGTACTTGGGTGTATTGTGACTGAATGACCTATATCCCTGTCAAGTTATTTATAATAATTTTTTGCTTAGATACGATGAAAAATAAATTCTAAAGCAAACTTTGAGCCTACATAAGCTAGTAGTAACGTTAAAAATCCACCTAAGACCCAATTAATAATACGTTTTCCACGCCACCCAAATGACCAGCGACCCCAAAGGAGTATGGCGTAGATTATCCAGGCTAGAATAGATAAAACTGTTTTATGCGTAAGATGCTGTTCAAATATATCATAAATAAATACTATCCCAGTTGCTAAACTCAGGCTAAGTAGAAAAAATCCGATAACGATAATATTAATTAGCAATTGTTCCATAATCTGAAGCGGAGGTAATATATCTATAATTTTTGACACCTGTTTAGTTTTTAAAAATTTATCCTGAATTGCTAACAAAAGCGCCTGAAATGTTCCAATCATTAATAGGCTATAAGCGCAAATTGATAATATTATGTGAATTCGTAGACCCATTGATAAATATTGGTCAAATAATCTTTGACTAGAAAAAAATTGTTCTGATAGTAACGCAATTGCAGCAATTGGATATAAAATTAACAAGAGTTGTTTGATTGGCTGATAAATTGATATGAGTAATACAATTAATGCTACAAGCCAACCAATTATTGAGACTGCATTAAAGAAACCAAGATCAAAGCCTGTATGTAAAAATATGGATTCATGTAATATATAGGCATGAATTATTAAAGCAGATAATCCAAGAAAAAAAATGATTATTTCTTTCCCTTTAATTTTATCTAACTTATTAAATAAATTAGCCGCCAGAAGTAATGTAGCAGCTACATATAGAAAGATTGATAGAATAGGTTGGATTCCCATAATTAACAATTTTACTCTTTATGTAGTTGACGAAACAATTGTAGGTTACGCTAAAACAGGTAATACTTTAACATTATTTAAAAGAATTACCGATTTTTTTAAGTCGTTTACTAAATAAAATATATGGAAAAATATTGATATCTATTTAATGCTTAGATATGTTTGATACACTTTCTGGAAAATTTAATGATATTTTTACAAAGCTTCGTGGATATGGTCGTCTAACGGAGAAAAATATCAATGATGGACTACGCGATATACGTATGGCGTTGCTAGAGGCTGATGTATCGTTACCTGTTGTAAAAACTTTTATTGAAGATGTTCGCATACGTTCCCTTGAAAAAGAAGTTTTATCGTCGCTTACACCAGGGCAGGCGATAACTAAAATTGTCAATGAGGAGTTAGTCACTTTACTTGGAAAAGACAATGAACCCCTAAAATTAAATACACGACCTCCGGCAGTGATTTTTCTAGCCGGACTTCAAGGAGCTGGAAAAACTACAACATGTGCTAAACTTGGGGTTTATCTAAAAGAAAAAGAAAACAAGAATGTTGCACTTGTTAGTTGTGATGTTTATCGACCAGGAGCAATAAAACAGTTACAAGTTTTGGCTAAAGAAAATAATTTAGCATGGTTAGAAAGTAGTGAATTAGATAAGCCTATTGAGATTGCAAAAAATGGGCTCTCGATCGCAAAACGAAAACATTTCGATATTCTCATTGTTGATTCTGCAGGACGTTTACATGTCGACGATATGATGATGCAAGAAATAAAATCCCTTCATAGTATATTAAATCCAATCGAAACTTTATTTATTGTTGATAGCATGATGGGGCAAGATGCAGTTAATGCAGCGGCTGAATTCAATAATATCTTACCATTAACAGGAAGTATCTTAACTAAGGCTGACGGCGATGCACGTGGAGGTGCTGCTCTAACAGTAAAATATATAACAGGTAAGCCTATAAAATTTATTGGTGTTGGCGAAAGAAGCGAAGATTTATCATTATTCAACCCAGATAGAATTGCGTCTCAAATATTAGGTATGGGAGATGTTTTAACCTTAATAGAAGATATTGAGAAAAAAACTGACAAAGAAAAATCGCTTAAACTAAGTAAAAAAATAAAAAAAGGCAAAGGTTTCAATTTAGATGATTTCAAAGACCAAATTAAACAAATGTCTAGTATGGGTGGTATAAGCAATATAATTGATAAATTACCAGGAACTAACAAATTACCTAGAAATATCACAAGTCAGATAAATGATAGCGAATTTGTTAGATTAGTGGCAATTATTGAATCAATGACACGTAAAGAAAGATTTAATCCAAAAATTATAAATGGCTCAAGAAAAAAACGTATTGCATTTGGTTCAGGAACTAAAGTCCAGGATATTAATAAATTACTAAAACAGTTCAATCATATGCAAAAA
>MDTG01406753.1_pt1 | contig 13242 bp, 8 predicted proteins | sample 811421 | NCBI WGS metagenome assembly MDTG01 (sample SAMN05326645, study PRJNA326480) | marine metagenome | isolation source: seawater | place: Pacific Ocean: South East | collected 2011
AAACTGTTTTATCACAAGCAAGAATGTCCTTAACTACTTTTACAGGATCTTTGCCCCAATGGATTTCATTATTACAAAAGAATCCTATGCAATATGGATCATTAATGGCAAATGCCTTATCCCTCACAGCTCTTTCAACCCAACTACTAAATTTATCTTCAAATGGATCAACTAACTTGTGAACCGGTTTCAAATGCCTACCACTTACCCATAATTCCATGGTATAAGGAACTCGTAAATTACTTGGTTGATTATAAGATGCTTTGGACCATGCACCGCAGGTATTCAACCCCCAAGATTTTGCTCTTCTCAATGACCAAGTCTTAAAATCTTCTCTATATGATTTACCATATTTTTTTCTTAAAATGTATTCACCAGCTTTATATGTATATGCACCTTGAAAATCTGATGGTTCAAATCCTTTTCTACGATTCATTCTATATAAATCACCGTATAAAGGATCATCGTAAGATGGTAAATCTTGGTAAAAATGATATTTTTCAGGTAATGCTATTTCAGCATCTTGATAACCGATACCTGTACAGCCAAACGACCAAAAAAGTTTACCCATAGGATCGATAAACCACCAATTTCCTTTGATCTTTTGCACACGAAAATGTCCCGTTGATTTGAACGTAGGTCCATCTTTCCATCCACCAAATTTATTATAACTTTTGGGTGCCGGATGATTCCGTAAATCTTTATCTTCAGCAATGCGTTGATTAATCAAATCACGATCATTTTTAATCTTATTAGGCCAATCTTCATGTATGTACTGACCGTATTTATCAATAAAAGGAAAAAAAGCATCTGGGTCTTGCTCAAGAACTATCGGTGATGCTCTTCTAGATGCACTGATACTATTAATGAAAATTTTCTGAGTATATGATTTTGGTTGTAACTCAAAAACCAATTCAGATACTTGAGTCACATCAATCCCATACCAAACTAGCATTTGACCATGCGGTAATCCATGCATTTTTGGAAAGCGATCCATATAGTCTGGTTTAACCGCAGGATTAGCATATTTATGCCTCACTAATAATGCATCAAATGATCGATTTTCTCCTGCATTAATCCATGCATTATGTGATAAATTAGGACGGTACCATGACTCATTTTTGGTCTTGATATCTTTAATTAAGATTCTAAAAAATGCCTCTTTTTTACCCGGATTTTCAAAATCTACTGTAATATTTACATAAGGTTTTAAATTCCACGTTCCATGAGGTGCTTTGATACGAAATCTAACTTTCTCATTTGGTTTAGCAATGCACATTAATCGAGTCTTATTATCTGCATCGGTTATCTTTACTTCTCCATGATCAACAATTAATATCTGTTCTGAATATAATTTTTGGTCTATGTCTACCAATTCTCTTTCAAAACCATATGTAGACAATACGCTTATACAAAATAATATAATCAATCCAAATAATTTTACTCTTATACTCATGAAGAATCCTTAAACAATATTAGCCTCGATAATGATATAAGACTGATCAACATTTAACAACATCGAAGAACTTTTATATATAGTGGATAATATAATAATTTATGTTAATTTTTTACTTCTTAATTTACATAAGAGATTTATATGAAAAAATCTAATCGGAATACATTTCAAAAACAGATACTCAGCGCTGCAATTGGTTCAACCATATTGCCTTCCGTTTTAGCTGATATAAAACATTCTAAAAACAGTAAATCTAGAAACCAAAATGCAACCATGCGTTATCAGTCTTTAGGTATGACAAATATGCTAATCTCGCAACTCGTTATGGGAACAGCTTTTTGGAAAGATGAATCCGTTATTCCATTATTTGATAGATTAGTAGACTCTGGTGTAAATTACGTGGATGCTTCACCCGCATATCAACGTGGTGAATCAGAAAGAATACTTGGTACACTTATGAAACGGAAGGGATTAAGAGACCGTCTTTTCATTGCAAATAAAATTAGTTTCTACGATGAATTTCTCACTCGTCTTACCAACGAAATTTTTAATGGACTACCAAATGAAAAAAAACAAATGCTACGCAAGCGTGCAGATACAATAATGCAGAAAAAAAATATACTAAGACCAGGTTATCACTTCACATATTTTAAGAACCAATCAAAAAAAATTGAACTTTCCTGTCTCAGATACGTTATAAATCAGGAGTATGGACGACTAAAAAGTTGGAAATCAAAAATTAAAGCCCGAATGCATGAGCTCGTAATTCAGTCTCTTAAAAAATCTAATACCGACTACTTTGATGTTTTATTTTGCCCACATGGTGTTGCAATTCCCGAAATGTTAGAAGACGAAAGCATTCGTGAAGTGATGGATGAATTAAAACAAAAAGGAATCATCCGTGCTTCTGCAGTATCTATGCATAACGATGTAGCTGGTAATTTAGATAAAGCAGTTGATCTTGGCTTCTATGATGTTTCTATGATTGCTTTTAATATTGGAAATTATAATCAAGTTTATCCAGCAGTAAAACGTGCGGCAGATCAAGGTATGGGTCTTATCGCAATGAAAGCGGCACGGATTATGGACACTCCAGAAGAACCTCAAAAAGAGATTGAACAACTTGATATGAATATAAAAGCACCCTTATCAACCCATGCAAAAGGTTATATTTGGGCCTTAAAACAAGATGAAATATCAGCGTGTGTATCTGATATGAAAACAATAGAACAGGTAGAAGAAAATTTATCTATTTTTAAGCACTTTGATAAATAAACTTCATTTACATGACCATTTTATCATATTGAAAAAAACTTTATCTGCAACAGGATCTGCACCGAGAGATGGAATAATTCTTAATGCACTCAAGAGATAACTTCCATCTCCATACTGTACAATACCCATATCCATTCCATAGAAAGCTGGTTCCGGTCCTAAGTAGCATTGTTGCTCATGTTTTTTACCGCCATAAAATCCATGAGTAATTGAACTCACAATGAGTTCCCCATCTATATCAACCATTGTAAATGGAGACCATATATTTTGATATAAGTCACCCATCATTTTATTACTCTCTAATCCATCAAAAATGGGGTGATCACAAACTATATGAGATACTCCAACCCATAAACCCAAAGCATGCTCTTTTCCAAAACTGAATGGTAAAACCCCTTTAGGTGGTAGACGCGTTGTCCAGTATGATCTTCCTGTTTGAAATAAAGTTTCAAGATAAATAGCTTTACCACCTCGCTCAACAAATTTCTCTAATTGAGAAAATTGTGGTAACCTTTTTCTCGCACTTGAAACAAAAACTGGTGTTAATATATCTGTAGTCTGACTAAAATGTTCATACTTTATATTTTTATCTTCTAAAAATGGAGTCAGTAAATTTTCTGGGTCAATTACAGCAATCTTAAATTCTGGAACCTTCAAATCTGATGAATTGAAAACATTAAAATTATAACTATTCTTAATAATATTTTTATCATCCAATGATTTATACGTAACAACAGCTTTATAAAGGCCTGACCAATTATGTGTTTTAAGCATATTGGAAAATAATGCATTAACTCCGCTAGAAAAATTACTCTTAATTTCCCAACGTTTAACTCTTCTACCTTGATCATTAAATATTTCTATTTCAAGCTGCCCCGTTCTTATTTCTTCAATATCATTTATCCCAGTAATTGAAATTTCTGCTCCTATTTCGGAGTAAATATTCCTTGGTAATACTCGTATCGCAAGATAGCGATCTGCATTCGCCTCTTTTGTTGAATAATAAGATAGTTTTTTATTTCTCCATAAATCCAACAAACCCGCACCTAATACCCAATCGCCACCAGTTAACGCATGAACACAATATCCACTTACATTAGGATTAGAGCGAACTGCCTCAATGATTCTTTTATTAGCTGATGCATGCAATGACTGTTGCTCTTTACAAAAATCATCAAGATTTGGATATATTGAATCCAAACCACTTTGCTTCAATGCTTGTAAGGTAGTTTCCTCAAGCATCTGATGATAACGATAAGGTGGAGTAAGTGGATTTCCTCTCTCTTTAAATAACTTATTATTTTTCTTCAGATCAGGCACACTCCCATAACCAATTTCTGAAACCAATGTCATCTTACCTGGACTCGTGTGCTTATTCTCTAATTCAGATGCTTTATACCCAAGCTTCTCCATCTCCTCTTTGTTCATACCTAGTGCTAAAAATTGTGAGTAAGTTAAGTTGTTGATTGGATATCCGCAATAAATATGGACATCATTGAAAGTGATTGGCTCTACCTCGTAGGGTAAATATATATTTGCACCATCAGCAAAACCACCAGACTCATCTAAAATTAATCTTGAAGGGTCTAATTCACGTGCAATCATCGACATCTTATGTTTTAAACGTTTAAGCTCTTTTCGCCAAATTTCGTTAAACATCTCCCATTGCACAATACATGCTCGATTACGATCTCGTAAAATAGCAGATCTAACCTCATTCTCAATTCGGTTTGGCATTTCGGGTGTAACAGTTGGCCAAAGTTTCATACATTCTATGGGCAATCCACCAACAACCATCATTCCCATCTCATCACATAAATCTAACCACATTTTTGGAGGTGGCTTGCGCCATGGACGAATCATATTAAATCCTGCTTCTTTAGCTAATTGAATTTCTTTGACTGCCATTTCACGACTATCAGGTAGTGCGAGCTTTGTGGGATATAAACCCTCAAAAAAAGCCGCTTTAATATAAATTGGCTCACCATTTAATATAAATTCTTCGTTTTTAATTGTTAACTCACGCATACCAAAATGGTGAGATTCATTATCTTGTTTGACAATAATTGCTTTTACTTCATATAAATTTGGTGATTTAGGACTCCAATGCTTAGCATTTGGTATTGGCATACTCCATTTCGTTATTTTTTTTCCAGGTTGTAAAACTATGTTACGATTCTTACGAGATACTACTCTTCCTGAATCTTTATCTTTAACTTCAACTATAACCTCATGAGTGCATTTATTTAATCCACTATTATTTAATGATAATTGAATATTCGCCTTATTCTCATTTATGTTTGGAATAACAAAAAGATCATCAATAAATACTTGTCCAGATGCGATCAATTTCACCGACTGCCAAATACCTCCAGCAATGGCACCTCTCCAATGAGGAGCATCATTTTTTCCAAGACCATCAATGATTTTATCCTGATTAACAATTGGACCTAAAACACGAACGCTAAGAAAGTTTGTTTCATCTACCTTAATCAAATCATCCACTTGGAATTCAAATGGCCCATACCCACCTTCATGTTGACCGATAGCATATCCGTTTAACCAAACATCTGCTCTATAATTCACAGCATCAAAATGTAATCTAATGGCTTTATTTTTCCATTCAGAAGGAACTTTAAACTTTTTTCCGTATACAGCTACGCCTTCATAATCCTTCCGAATTGTTTCCCAACAACTCGGAACATCAATAGATTCTAAATGCTCTAAATCTGAAAAAGACTTCGGCATATACCAAGTCTCATTTCTACTTTTATTATTTTCATCAAAAGCTATCTTCCAGGCACCATCTAGAGAAATACACTCGCGTTCAGATTCACCGCTTGCTAACGAAAAACAAAATAATAAGGACACTAATAAGACGATACGCATCTAACTATTCTCCACGATGTTTTTTATATTCAGGCCATGTTAATACTCCATCTCCATTCGAGTCTGCAGATGGAAATTTCTTAAAATATGCATCTTTCCAAGCTTCCGCCGGTGGCTTTTTAGGAATCGGACGAGGTTTTGCGGGTGGTAAGCGGGCATCTAAATCTTTCCGGAATACTTCTAGCTGCCCTGAATATTCATCATTTAAAGCAAGATTGTACCACTCGTGTGGATCGACCTTTGTATGATAAAGCTCTTCATTCCCATTTTGATATTTTATGTAACGCCAATTTTTATAACGTAAAGCATAACTCTGCTCTCGCGGATCATAATAATCAGACCATTTATATAGAGCAGTCAATGCTGCTTTTGGTCCTTTCCACTCTTTTAATTTTGGATCTTTTAAAAGTGAAGAAAGTGAAAATCCATCTAAAGGCCTTCCTTTTTCATTTTTCATCGTTTGATTACTCAACCCACATAAATCAATAAGCGTCGGATATATATCAATTAATGAGACAGGTATATCTACTTCATGACCTTCCATACTCATTCCTGGTGCGCGTATTACAAGGGGCACTCTTGTGCTTTCTTGCCAAAGTGAATTTTTATAAACATACTCTTTTTCACCATTACCCCAACCATGATCACTTGTAAGTAGAACAATGGTATTATCTCGTAATGATGAATTATTAATTTCATTTAGGATCCGACCAATTTGATCATCTACAGAAGTTACAGATGCAAGGTAAGCTTGAACAAATTTCTTAAGTGCAAGCTCACGTTTACCATTGTATGCTTCCACTAATAAATCGTGTATTTTTGCACCTCTATCACTACTACGATCATCTGCCTTAGAGGTAATGGTATGCTTAAATGTATCCTTTACATCATTTTCTAAAATTTCAGGTAATCTGATTTTATCCAATGGATACATGTCAAAATATTTACGAGGGACAATTAAAGGTGTATGTGGTCTAAGAAATCCTACTCCTAAGAAAAAAGGTTTTTTCATATTATCAGATGCAAAAGATTTTAAGCGTTCAACCGCCCAGTCTCCATTTAATTCATCTCCTGTGCGGTCACGATTGGTTTCACTCAAATATTTAAATTTTCGTTGTTTCGACCAATTACCTGTTCGCCATGTGAATGGATTTCCTGTCTGAGGACATATTCTTCCATTTAAATTCATCAAAGGACCATATGAACCATCTATAGCTCCAAATTCATCTCGAAATGGCGAAGGCACATCAGGATGAGCAACCGTTTTCTTACCATTATATGCAAAAGGACCATAATCTGATGCATAACCATATTCACTCCACTCTTTTTCATCACGATTATGCATTAGTTTGCCTGTTCCAAGTACATGATATCCATGATTCCTAAAATGATCCATCATAGTTCTTGAATGCTTTAGGACTTCAACTTCATCCCAATTTTCAAAACCAAAACATTGCGAAGTATGTGGATAAATACCCGTCATAAAACTTGCTCGAGAGGGATTGCAAATTGGAATATTACAGTGAGCTTGAGAAAACCATACTCCTGTCTCTGCGAGACTATTCATATGAGGGGTTTTTACCTGTGGATGACCTCCAAATGGTCCTACATAATCATTTAAATCATCACAAACTATAAGTACAACATTCAATGAATTTGTATTAGCATCCATTGCTATTCCATATGTCGCATTGCTCGATAAAATTATACCGATAATCAATATGAGTATTTTCATGTATTTACCCTTAAATTATGTAATCAACAATTTCTTCAGCCTCACATACCGTTTGTATATAAGCTACAACCTCATCATGCTCAGGATAAACACAATAAGTTTTAAATGACTGTTCATCTATAAAACTACTTATCAAACTCACATCAAAAAAGGATGCTCCATAAGACCCAAGATTTATTCCAACTTCATACGACTCTATTTCAGGAATAATAGATGGTAATGAATCTAAGCGTTTTTTTACTTCTATCGCTATATTTTCTTTTTCTAGCTCGGTAAATTCAGAATTTAATTTCCACAAAACCACATGCTTATACATTTTATATTATCTCCTATTTAAGCCTCATCTAATAAGACCGAAACTCTTTTTACGGTTAAATATTCTTCTAGACTGTATTGAGAACAATCTTTTCCTACACCACTCTGTTTTAAGCCTCCGTGCGGTAATTGAACACCATAATGAGGTTCGTTTACACAAACACTTCCTGCTTCAATACCAGATGCAGCTTTTAGTCCACGAGATAATCCTTTTGTAAACACATAGGCTGCTAAACCGCAGGACGTATTATTTGCTAATTCAATTTCGTTATCTTTATCACTAAACGGAATAATAGAAAGTACGGGGCCAAAAACTTCTTCACACGCTAAACGCATCTCCTCACTAACGTCTTTCAGAATAGTTGGTTCCATGTAGTAACCCGATCCTTGTATGACATTACCACCACAAACAATTTCTGCACCCATATCAACGGCTTGCTCTATCTTTTCAAGTACACGTTCTCTTGCTTCAGCCGTAATCATAGGACCAATATCTATGTCTTTCGCACAATCTACAGCGGCCTCAACAAATGAGTCATAAACAGATTCATGAACATAACATCTATTAGGTGAAACACAAACTTGCCCAGTATTCACAAACTTTAAGCCGACAACTTTTTCTGCAGCCATCTTAATATCTGCATCATCGTAGATCAAAACAGGTGAGTTACCGCCCAACTCGACAGAAAAATGTTTAATCGAAGTACAAGATTCTTGCATCACTTCGATACCACCTCTTGTAGATCCTATCATAGTTATCATCGCTGGAACGTCACTCTGCAATAATCTATTTGTTACACTATGATCTGCGCACGTAATCATATTAATTACCCCATCAGGAATCCCAGCCTTCTTCGCTAAATAAACTGCTTCAAGTGATGCAATCGGTGTTAATTCCGACGGTTTTAATACACAACTACATCCCGATGCCAATACTGGTCCTAATTTATAACCTAAATTAAGAAGCGGGAAATTCCATGCTAAGAATCCGATAGTTACCCCTAATGATTGTCTCTGAATATAATGTAAAAAACGCCCATCTGGATCATGTAAAACAGGCTGATCTAATCTCTCCACCTCTTCGACAAAAAAACGAAGGCAAGTTGTTAACATTCCAAAATCATATTCAGCATTCTCAAATGGCTTCCCGGTCTCTTGCATTAGTAAATGAATTAATCGATCCCGATTTTCATCAAGAATTTCAGCATAATTTAGTATAATATGCCGTCTTTCTTTTGGTGGCATTTTAGACCAGACTGAAAACCCATTCGAAGCTGCGGCTAGTGCTTTATCCATTTGCTCTTCAGTAGCTTCATATATCTCGCCAACCGGCTCTTCTGTTCGAGGGTTAATAACTTCAATGAGTTTTTTCGAACGTATTTGACTTGATTCGATCAACATCGGGTATGTCTGCATTACTATTTATCTCCGTTTTTCTTATACAAAATTTTTCCATCTCTTTTAGGTTTGGTTCTACTCCTAACCCCAAACCTTTGGGAACCTGAACCTTACCTTTTTCAATATTTACAATGTTAAGATACATATCTGTCCTCATTGGATTTGGCGAATTATCTACTTCTAATCTTAGACTTTGAGCTTCAGCTCGACCGGGTTCAGAGCTTGAAGTAGCCAAAAAATGTGCAGCACAAGCTAAATTCAACTGAGTACCCCAACAATGTGGAATGACATTAATACCTTTTGCTGATGCAAGGGCACGAATCTTAAGAGCCTCAGTTGGTCCACCACAATAAGCCATATCAGGTTGTAATATAGTCGCGGCATTTGTTTCTAGAAGCATACCAAATCCCCACCTCGTCTGTTCACACTCCCCAGTAGCAATAGCTATATCTAACTTTTTAACCAACTCTGCCATTAATTTTGGCTGAGTAGGAGAAAGTGGCTCTTCAAACCATGTATAACTATTTTTCTCTAGTAAACGACCTATCTGAATTGCCTCATTATAATCATAAGCGTGATTTGAATCTGCCATGAGATCTAACTTTGAAAACGTCTGACGCATTGCTTTAATTAGAGTACGATCAAAACCTATATTTTTTCCGATCTTAATTTTTAGTGCTTCAAAACCAATATCTACATAATGATTCGCTTCTGATAATATACTCTCTAACAATGCATGATCATCTTTTTGAGTAAAATACATTCCAGTTGCATAACCATCAATTTCTTTTTTTCCTGTACCACCCATAAGCACTGAAGCACTAACGTTTAAAAGTTTTCCCTTCAGATCTAGTAAAGCCATATCTAAACCAGATATCGCTCCCATCATAACTCCTTTCATGGAAAAGTCATGTGAAGCATGCCAAAGGGAGTTCCATAATGACTCATTTTCAAGAGCATTTTTTCCAATTAATAATGGGGCATAAAACGTCTCAACAGCACTTTGAGTTACACCTGCAGGCCCATAACACTCACCCCATCCAACTGCACCACTTGAATCAACTATCTCTATTAGTAAGGCTTTGCGTTTCGTGTAATACCATTGTGAAAATCCAATAGGTTCATTCAAATTATGCTCTAACAAATATGTTCTAATACTCTCTATCATATTAACCTGCCTTTAAGGTTGATGCGTAAGACATTAAAATTGTAGCTATAATAATTAAAGTAACACCAAAAAGCAGAACCTGAAATGGTTTCTTCATATCTTTCCACTCTCCAGCAAACCATGCAGCAATGTTGCTCACAATCAAAGATAGTCCAAGCATCATTGGCCAACAAATCATTGTTCCAATTTCACCCATTAATGCAACACCTTGACCATATGTTCCCAATGCTGCAAACCAAAGTAATCCTGAAATAATTGCCCATTTAACAACTGGAGCTATTCCTTTCATGCATAGAGAGGAGAAAGATCTATTCTTTATTAATAATATTAATGCATATCCTGCATTCATAATATATGCACCGATCAAGACGACTACCCACCTAGCCAGAGCCGTATTACGAGGTATAGCTCCCTGTGCTTCTGCTATCACACCAATCTGAACTGTATTGTCAAATCCAACAGCAAGCATCGCTGATAAAATTCCACATACGGCTGCAATAATTAAACCCAAACGAAACTCTGAACCTAATTTTATTCCTTCTAGATTTTGGCCACGATCGATTAAACATTTATCACGCTTTAAACCAGCAATTGTAACTACATAAACCGCTAATGCTAAAATCACCAATCCACCAAGTATAAAAGGTACAGATGGTGGATAAATAACATCAAATCTTAAAGCAAAAGGTATTAGCGCACCTACTATTGAACACAGTCCCATTACGATACCATATGTAAGGGACATACCAATATAGCCCACTGATATTCCAAACATTATTCCGCCAATGCCCCAAAAAAATCCAAGAATACCACCTGTCCAAATCTCCTTTGATGGCGCCTCTAAAAGAACAGCACCCAAATCAGGAATAACAATATTGGCCCATACCAGTGGAAAAATAATCATAGCAACTGTTGCATGAATCAACCACCATGCTTCCCATGCCATGGGTTTTACAAATTTCATACCAAGACCAAATGTCCCTTGAAAAACACTAGCTAACAAAACAATTACAATTGGAAAATAAATTTCACTCATAAAACCATGCTCCTTATCAATTTTTTATTAAATTATACTCTCATCATTAATTTATGATTTTTATCTCTATAACCGGCGGGTGACATTCCTATATTTTTTCTAAACTGTCGGCCAAAATGGGTGTAATCATTAAAGCCAACTCTATAACAAATAGCAGCTGCGCTTTCATTCGTATCTTTTAACAATTGACATGCCTGTTCGATTCTTAATCCATTTAAATAATTTAAAAAAGTCATACCGGTTTCATGTTTAAATAAACGACAAAAATAAGTTTCAGATGCACCCGTTAATTTAGCCATTTCTTTTAGCTGCAATGATTCAGCATAATGATCATGGATATAACTAAGTGCTTTTCTTAATCCAGGATAATACCTTGATATTGTTCCATTAATACCATCAGATATTCTTTCAGAAAATCTAATTTCTTCTATCGATTCATTTGAAATTAATAACAATAATTGTAAAAAAACAGATCTGGCTTCGGCTTGCGATGATTCTTTTTTATCATTAGATAGCTTATGCAATTTTTCAAAATAATCTAATAACTGAAGTTGCATACCTTCATTTAAATGAATGCGAATAGCAAACACCTCTTGATCTGAGAATGACTGGATAAAACGAAAATAATAACTATTTGGTGATTCACTATTCATAAGCTCATCAATATTCCGAATTGATGAATCAACAACTTGAGGTAAAAAACTACAACAATAAGCACAACGATGCAATGGATCCTGAATTTCATCCAAAACATGCATTGTATACGGTCTTAAAATTAAAAGATCGCCCTCCTGCATCTCTACCAGTTCGGATTGAAAACGATTAATTAAACTACCCTGAGCAACATACAGCATTTCAAAAAACTCATGACGATGCATTTCTGCTTTCATTAATGTACGTCTATTAACTCGATCAACTCGTAATGCATAACCATTGGGAGTAAATAATTCTTTGGATTTTAATAATGACATAAACATACCACACTACGTCATTAAAATATGAATTGATAGTGCTAATCCTGCATAAATTACATATTATATTATATATTTAAGCAGAATAAGTGCCTGCTGCAGTGTCACCACCTCTACCCGTCCAATTCGTATGAAAGAACTCTCCACGCGGGGAATCTATTCTTTCATATGTATGAGCTCCAAAATAATCACGTTGAGCTTGTAATAAATTAGCAGGCAATCTTTCTGTTCTATATCCATCATAATAATTTAAAGCAGCACTAATTGCAGGCATTGCAATACCCAACTCTGTAGCAGTAATGATTACATTACGCCATCCCTCTTGCGCATCCTCCAAAGCTTTTTTGAAGAACGGATCCAATAATAAATTGCTTAAAGATGGATCTCGATCAAATGCCTCTTTTATTTTTCCTAAAAATACTGAACGAATAATACATCCACCTCTCCACATTAAAGCAATTGATCCCTTATTAATTGTCCAATTATGTTCTTTTGCAACAGTATCCATTAATTGATAACCCTGTGCGTATGATACAATCTTAGATGCATATAATGCCTTCTCCAAATTATCTATCATTTCAGAACTATTAAATTTGCTATCATCTACTTTCGGTCCAGATAATATTTTAGATGCTTTAGATCTCTCATCTTTAAGAGATGATAAAAATCGTGCAAAAACAGCTTCACCAATCAATGTTAATGGCTGACCATAATCTAAGGCAGAAACGGCTGTCCACTTGCCTGTTCCTTTTTGTCCTGCAACATCTAAAATTGAATCAACTACTGCTTCTCCAGCTTCCGATTCATAACCCAAAATATCGCTTGTTATTTCAATTAAATAAGAATCTAATTCTCTATGATTCCATGCTGAAAAATGATCTGCCATCTGACGATTAGTTAGTTTAAGCCCAACCTTCATCATCTGGTAAACTTCACATATCATTTGCATATCACCATATTCAATTCCGTTATGAATCATTTTAACAAAATGTCCGGATC
>MDTG01023376.1_pt1 | contig 13241 bp, 13 predicted proteins | sample 811421 | NCBI WGS metagenome assembly MDTG01 (sample SAMN05326645, study PRJNA326480) | marine metagenome | isolation source: seawater | place: Pacific Ocean: South East | collected 2011
AATAGAATATGATTTAATTTTTGAAAGATTTTTAAATCCAGATAGAATTTCAATGCCTGATTTTGATATTGATTTTTGTGAAGAAAAAAGAGACTTAGTTTTTGAGTACTTAAAAAAAAAATATAAAGACGGTGTAGCTCACATAATAACATTCGGCAAACTAAAAGCTAGAATGGTTTTAAGAGATGTTGGTAGAGTTTTAGGTTTACCTTATGGATATGTTGATAAAATATGTAAAATGGTTCCGTTTGATCCCTCACGACCTTTGTCTTTACAGGAGTCTATAGATAGAGAGCCTAGATTCAAAGAAGAAATAAAAAAAAATACTAAAGTAAAAAAACTTTTAGATTTATCTTTAAAACTTGAGGGATTAAATCGAAATATGGCAACACACGCTGCTGGAGTAGTAATAGCTGGAAATAAGTTAGCTGAACAATTTCCTTTATACGTGGACCACAGTTCAAATTTAATACTACCTTCTACACAATATGATATGTATTCCTCCGAAAATGCTGGGCTAGTTAAGTTTGATCTACTTGGGTTAAAAACACTTACAGTCATAGATAAAACAATTAAAAGACTTAAATTTAAAAATATTGATTTAGACATTAGAAGCATCGATCAAAACGATAAAAAAGTTTTCTCTCTTTTATCTACAGGAGAAACGACTGGTCTATTTCAACTTGAAAGCGCTGGAATGAGAGAAGCCATAAGGCAAATGAAACCAAATAAATTTGACGATATTATTGCACTCGTAGCTTTATATAGACCAGGACCAATGAGCAACATACCTATTTATAATGATTGCAAAAACGGTAACAAGCAACCAGATTATATTCATCCCACTTTAAAAGAAATTTTAAAATCGACTTATGGAATAATTATTTATCAAGAGCAAGTTATGCAGATTGCCCAGACTCTCGCAGGTTTTACAGCCGGAGAAGCAGATATTTTAAGGCGCGCTATGGGGAAAAAAAAGAAAGCTGAATTAGACAAACAAAAAGAGAGATTTATAAATGGAGCAATAAAAAAAGGTATTACTAAAGATGTAGCTAACTTTGTTTTTACCAAAATCGAACCTTTCGCTCAATACGGTTTCAACAAAAGTCATGCCGCAGCATATGCTCTTATTGCTTATCAAACTGCGTATTTAAAAACTTATTATAAAGAAGATTTTATCGCCGCTACAATGTCCACAGAACTTACAAATACTTCAAAGTTAAGAGAATTTGTAGAAGAGTTAAAAAGATTAAAAATTGAGATTGTAAGACCGTCAATTAATAATTCTTTTTCAGATTTCAGAGCAGTAAACGGTAAAATCTTTTATGGTTTGGGGGCAGTTAAAAACGTCGGAATAGAAGCTATTTCAAATATTATAAATGAAAGGAAAAATAATGGACTTTTTAAAAATTTAACAGATTTTATTAATAGGGTAGACTCAAAAGATGTTAACAAACTACAAATGGAAGGATTAACAAAAGCAGGAGTTTTTGATGAATTTGATCAAGATAGGAGTAAAATTTTCAATTCAATTCCTAAAATTATTCAAGAAATCAAAAATGTAAATGACGATAAAAAAAATAATCAAACAAGTCTTTTTGATATTCAAGACAACTTTAAAAAAGAATTTGAATTTTTACCATCAAAAAAATGGAAACAAAAAGAGTTACTTACAGAAGAATTTAAAGCATTAGGTTTCTATTTGTCTGATCATCCTCTTAATGAATACGATGAAATTTTTGATCAATTAAAAGTTATTTCATATGATGAATTTTATAATAATGAAAATTCAGAGGGTTTGATCCCTGGTACTTTGATGTCGATACAAGAGAAAAAAAGTGCAAAAGGAACTCCTTACGGCATAGCAAGGTTTAGTGATAAAAAAATAGAATTCGAGTTGTTTTTATTTGCAGAAATTCTTGTGACTAATAGAGATAAACTGAAAGAGTCTGAGTCATTTATTTTAACTGTTCAAAAAGATAAAAATACTCAAGAAAATTTAAAACGAAGGATAAATGTGAGAAAAATAGTAAGTTTAGATGAAGTTATTAATAAACCTTATTCAAAAGTTACTATTGAATTAACAAGCGATTATAATTTAGATGAAATCCGAAGTCTTTTATCTGATGTTGGGGAAACGAAAGTTGATTTAATTATTAAAAATAAAAAAAAACGGGCGTATTATTCTTTACAAAATAATAGAAAATTTGATTTAAAACACCTTAAAGCCTTAAAAGCTAAGAAATACGTAGAAAAAATAACAGTTTAGATAGTTGATTTTTTAGTTTGATTGTATATATCAGTGATTAATTTCGCACACAGTTGCAAGGGTAACGCCCTACCGGTCCGTTAATTTGGAATAACTGTGGTGGATTAACCGGAAAATTTATGAACGTACCTAAAGTAGATATTAAGCAATTGCTAGAAGCAGGTGTACATCTTGGTCACAAAACCTTGAGATGGAACCCAAAAATGAAAAAGTATATTTTTGGAGAGAAGAACTCAATTCATATCATAGATTTAACTCAAACAGTTGACTTTTTAAAAAACGCTTTAGTTCAAGTTCATAAGATTATTGCGGGCGGTGGTAAACTTCTCATTGTTTCAACAAAAAAGCAAGCATCAGAGCAGGTAAGTGAACTTGCTAAAGAGACAAACCAATTTTATGTGAATTATAGATGGTTAGGAGGTATGTTAACTAATTGGAACACAATTCAGAATTCAATAAAAAGATTAAAAAAACTTAACGATCAACTTTCAAAAGAAAATTTAGGATTTACCAAAAAAGAGATTTTAAAATTTGGAAAAGAAAAAGAAAAATTACAGAGATCATTAGGCGGTATAGCAGAAATGAAAAAGACTCCAGATTTGATTTTTATAATAGATACCAACATAGAGTCTCTTGCAGTTGCTGAAGCTAAAAAATTAGGTATACCTATAATTGCAGTTTTAGATACAAATTCCGATCCAACTGGCATCGATTTTCCGATTCCAGGAAATGACGATGCGAGACGATCAATAAACTTGTATTGTGAACTTCTTAAAAATACTATTAAAGACGCTGAAAAGTTTATTAAAGGTTCTGAAGAAAAAACTCCAAAAACTGAGTTAAAAAAAAAATAAATCCTTAAATAATTTAATGTCCAACAAAGCTTTATTAGATAATATTAAAAAACTTAGAGAAATGACAGGGGTAGGATTTAAAGATTGTAAATCAGCCTTAGATGAAACCAATGGAGATATTGAAAAATCAATTGAGTTTTTAAGGAAAAAAGGTATTGCTAAAGCCTCCAAAAAAATGAGCAGGACTGCATCAGAGGGTTTGGTCTTAGTCAAAGAACATAACGGAGAAATTTCAATTTTAGAAATAAATAGCGAAACCGATTTTGTAGCTAAAAATAAAGATTTTGTAAATTTTTGTAAAGAGCTTTCTGAAATTAACCACTTAACAAAAGGCAATTTAACACAACTCAATGACTCTAAAATGAAGAATGGAATATTAGTAAAAGATAATTTAGTAAACCTAATAGCTAAAATTGGTGAAAAAATTACTGTTAGAAGAGCTAATTTTTTTAACAACCAAATGGGTATGAATTTTTATTACGTGCACTCGGCTATTGAAAAAGAAATTGGAAAGATAATCTCAATCGTAAAATTAGATGGAATTGAAAAAGGAAAAAATGAGGATATCGGAACAAAAATTGCTATGCATATAGCAGCTTCTAATCCTATCTCAATTGACATAGATGGAATTGACAAATCAATAATTGACAAAGAATTAGAAATTATAAAAGCTGAAATTGTAAATTCTGGCAAACCAAAAGAGATGGCAGAAAAAATTGCAAAAGGCAAAATATCAAAGTTTCTTAATGACAATTCATTATTAAATCAAATTTGGATAATGGATCCAAAAAAAAAAGTATCTGATGTTTTAAAAGAAAATTCATTAAGTAAAGAGTTAAAAATTTTAGATTTTGCTAAATATAAAGTAGGGGAAGGGGTTTAAAATAATGAGTAGCGAATTCCAAGAAAGTATTTATTCGTCAAAAATGGATAAAAGTATCTTGTCGCTTAAAAAAGATATTTCGACATTGAGAACAGGTAGGGCTAACACAAGTATGCTTGATACTATAAAAGTTGATGTATATGGACAGCTTATGCCAATTGAACAATTAGCTACTGTAAGCGTACCTGAGGCAAGACTGATTTCAATTCAGGTTTGGGACAAAGGAAACACTAATGCCATTGAAAGTGCAATTCAAAAATCAGAATTAGGAATTAATCCTCAAACAGACGGACAAATAATAAGACTGAGAATACCAGATCTAACGGAAGAAAGAAGAAAAGAATTGATAAAGGTTTTAAAAAATATGTGTGAAAAGAGTAAAATTGCTATTAGAAATATTAGAAGAGAAGCAAATGAGGAATTAAAGAAAAAATTGAAAGATAAAAAAATATCAGAAGATGCAAATAAAAATTTTGAAAAAAATATCCAAAAACTCACAGATAATCACATCGAGAATGTTGAGAGAATTTTAGTTGAAAAAGAAAAAGAGATTATTCAAATATGAATGAAGTCAACCATGTAGCCTTTATAATGGATGGCAATGGTAGATGGGGCAAGAAAAAAGGTAAAGGTAGAAATTTTGGACACTTAAAAGGTGTAGAAGTTGTAAAAAAAATTGTTAAAAGTGCTTCTAAATTTAAAATCCCATTTGTAACATTTTATGTTTTTTCATCAGAAAATTGGAAAAGACCGAAAAAAGAAATTAACTTTTTGTTCCAGCTAATAAAAAATTATTTTTCAAAAGAAATCAATAATATTGTTGACCAAGGTATTAAAATTAACATTTTAGGAGATATAGAAAAATTAAATATAGAAATTAAAAAAACTTTAAAAAAAAACTATTCACTTAACAAAAAAAAACAAAAAGATAACCGTTAACCTAGCTATAAATTATGGATCTAAAAATGAGATCCTAAATGCATTAAAAAAGAGCAAAAAGAAGATCAATCTAAACAGCATTGAAAAAAATCTATTTACGAAAAGAATGCCACATCCAGATATTCTAATTAGAACTGGGGGCCATTGCAGGCTTAGCAATTTCTTACTTTGGCAGCTAGCTTATTCAGAATTATTTTTTCTTAAAAAATTATGGCCAGATTTTAATGCCAAAGATCTAAAAAAAGTAATAACTAAATTTAAATCAACAAAAAGAAACTTTGGTGGTATATGATTTCTAAAAATTTAAAAAAAAGAACCTTTACATCAATTTTTCTTTTATTTCTCGTTTATCTGATCATAAATTACAAGGTAATTTTGGTTTATACATTAATATTACTTGGAACATTGTCTGTTATAGAATTCTTCGGATTAATTAAAAAAATATTTAAAAATAAATTATTTGTGTTTACAACAAACTTTTTATTTTTAATCTACGTACTCATTTTTTGTACAATTTTTCTGTATTTATCAAATTTTCTATATTTAAAAATAATTATTTTTACACTTTTAATAGGTTGCATTAGCTCAGATATCGGCGGATACATTTTTGGAAAATTGTTGAAAGGACCGAAGCTTACAAAAATAAGTCCTAAAAAAACTTTTGCCGGTGCTTTTGGATCAGTATTTTTTACTTGTTTTTTTATTTTAAGTTCAATTTATTATTTTACTAACAAATTCAGTATTCAATTTTTAGTTATAGCAATAATTACATCTATTGCTTGTCAATTAGGTGATTTATTTTTTTCATTATTGAAAAGAAAAGCTAAAATAAAAGATACTGGAAGTTTTTTACCTGGCCATGGAGGCATCCTAGATAGAGTCGATGGAATTTTACTTGGTTTGCCTATGGGATTAATATCAATATTATTTATAGCACAATGAAAAAAAATATTTCAATTCTTGGATCGACCGGCTCGATTGGAGTTTCAACATTAAAAATTATCGAAAAAAATAAAAATCTGTTTAACGTTAAGATGCTCTCTGCAAATAAAAATTACAGGTTAATAATTAATCAAATTAGAAATTATAAACCTAATTATTTTGTAATAAGTGATAAAATTACTTTTAATAAAATAAAAAAAAAAATTAGAGGAAATAAAACCAAAATTTTAAATTCATTTGAAAATATTAAACTTAAAAAAAAATTAGATATTTCTATATCAGCAATTCCTGGGATAGCAGGGCTATCTCCGACAATTTTAATGACTAAACTTAGCAAAAAATTATTAATAGCGAATAAAGAATCGATAATATGTGGATGGCAATTGTTAAGATCCAATGCAAAAAAATATAAATCTAAAATAATTCCTCTAGACTCTGAGCACTATTCGATTTCAAAATTAATTGAAAATCATCATATTTCGGAGATTAAGAAAATATATTTAACAGCATCAGGCGGTCCATTTTTAGATTATTCACCAAGACAATTAAAAAAAGTGAAACCCCAAGATGCATTAAAACACCCTAAGTGGAAGATGGGAAAAAAAATTACAATTGACTCGTCTACTTTAATGAATAAAATTTTAGAATTAATTGAAGCCCAAAGAATATTTAACATTCCAAATAATAAAATTGATATTTTAATTCATCCAAATTCACTTGTTCACGCCATTGTTCAGTTTAAAAATGGTTTAACCAAAATACTTTATCACGAAACATCAATGATAATTCCTATAGCAAATGCTATTTTTGATAAAGGCCTTAATATAAAAAAATACTATAAAAAGGATAACCTAATGAAAAACATAACTAAAAATCTAATATTCAAAAAAGTTGATAAGAAAAATTTCCCTATTATAAATTTAAAAAAAAGAGTAATCGAGTATCCTTCAACACCAATTATAATTAATGCAGCTAATGAAATATTTGTTGAACAATTTCTCTTAAAAAAACTACCCTTTTTGAGCATATATAAACTCATTTTCGGCGTTATGAAGGATAGAAATTACAAAAAATATGCTATAAAAGTTCCTAAAAATCTACACCAAATTTTAATGATTAATGATTGGGCAAAAAAAATAACTCACACGCTTTTAAGATAATGAAAACAATTAAACTTTTAATTTTACTTTTTTTTCTTAGTACTTCATTGGTCAAAGCTGAGGTCATCAATCAAATAGAAATTAACGGAAATAAAAGAGTAGCGGATGAAACTGTAATAATTTACGGTGAAATTAAAAAAAATGTTAATTACCAAGAAAAAGATTTAAATACAATTATTAATAATTTGTATTCTACTGAATTATTTGAAAATGTTTCAGTAAAAATAGAAAACAATGTTTTAAAGGTAAACTTAGTTGAATACAAAAGTATTAATAGCCTTAGTATAGTAGGTGAAAAGTCAACCAGAATAAGTAAAGAAATTAGAAGAATAATAAAACTCAAAGAAAAAAGATCATATGTTAAATCATACTTAGCAAATGATATTGAAACAATAAAAAAACTATATTCCTCTCTTGGTTATAATTCTAGTAAAGCAGAAATAAAAATTAAAGAGCTTTCTGATAACAAAGTTGATCTAGTAATTGATGTAGACAAAGGAAATAAAACAAAAATTTCTTCTATAGAATTTATTGGAGATAAAAAAATTAAAGATAAAAGATTAAGAGATATAATTGCAAGTGAGGAAGATAAATTTTGGAAAATACTGACAAGAAATACAAATTTTAATGAGGAACTTTTAAATTTAGATAAGAGACTGTTAAGAAATTACTATCGATCTATTGGTTATTATGAAGTAAAAATTACGTCTCAATCAGCTAATTTAGGAGAAGAGGGAAAAATTGATATTATATATTCAATAGACGCTGGAAAAAGGTATCGTATAAATAAAATAGAAACGAATGTGGATCCAGTATTTAATGCGGATATATTTTTTCCTCTTAATGATGAGTATAAAGAAATTATAGGAGAATACTATTCTCCTTTTACAATTAAGAAACTTCTTGAGAAATTAGATATATTAATCGAAAATAACAACTTACAATTTGTTGAACATAATGTTCAAGAAAAAATTACTGATGAGGGAATTAATGTTAGGTTCAATGTTTTTGAGGGTAAAAAGGTTCTTGTAGAAAGAATCAATATTCTGGGTAACAGTATTACAAATGAAAGTGTTATAAGAGGGGAATTCCTATTAGATGAGGGTGATCCTTTTACCAACTTAAGTTTACAAAAAACAATTTCAAAATTAAAGGCAAGAAACTTGTTTGGTAGTGTTAAATCTGAAGTGACTGATGGAAGTGAAGATAATTTAAAGATTATAAATGTAAATGTTACAGAAAAACCTACAGGTGAAATAAGCGCGGGAGCAGGTATTGGAACTGACGGTGGATCATTCGCTTTTAATATTTCTGAAAATAATTGGATGGGCGAAGGTAAGAAAGTTAATTTTGAAATGGAGGTTGATACTGAGTCGTTATCAGGAACATTTAACTACCTTGATCCAAACTACGATTTTTTTGGTAATTCAATTAATTACTATTTAAGTAGTACAAGTAATGACAAACCTGATCAAGGATATGAAAATACAATTGTTTCTGCAGGAATAAATACTTCTTTTGAACAGTACAAAGATATATTTGCATCTTTGGGCTTAAATTTTAGCTATGATGATCTTCGTACAATAGACACAGCATCAGCTTCTTTAAAAAAACAGAGTGGTGAATTTTCAGAAATTTCAGGAACTTATGGCTTTAAGTATGATAAAAGAAATAGAGCTTTTATGCCGACAAGCGGATCAATTATACGTTTCAACCAAACATTACCGTTTTATGCAGATAGACCTTTTATAGGAAATACTTTCGCATCAAGCACATACAAAGAATTTTCAGAAAATATAATTGGTGCGGGTAAAATTTATTTAACAGCTATTAATGGATTAAATGATGAGGATGTGCGTGTAAGTAAAAGAAGATTTTTATCTTCATCAAGATTAAGAGGCTTTAAAAAAAATAAGGTCGGACCGAAAGATGGAGCTGATCACATTGGTGGAAATTACGCAGCTGCATTAAATTTGGAAACTAGTTTACCCAATTTTTTACCTGATACGACAAGAACAGATGTTGGTTTATTTCTAGATTTTGGAAATGTCTGGGCAGTGGATTATGATAGCAGTATAGGAAACAGCAATGAAATTAGATCTTCAACTGGTCTTGCACTTAATTGGTCATCACCAATAGGCCCAATGTCTTTTGTATTTTCAAAAGATTTAAAAAAAGCAGATACGGATGAAACAGAGAGTTTTAAATTTAATTTAGGAGCAACATTTTAAATATGAAATTGAAGAAATTTTGCTTTTTAATTTTGATTTTAATTGTTGCACCGCCAAATATTTTACTTTCAGAAACACCATATTATATAGATTATAAATTTGTACTTAATCAAAGCCTTGCAGGAAAAAAAGCACAAGATGATCTTAAAAAGAAATTAAATAAAGGAATAGAATCTCTTCAAAAACAAGAAAAGTCATTGCAGGCTTCTGAAAAGAAAATTATTGAACAAAAAAAAATAATTTCAGCTGATGAATACAAAAAAAAAATTACTGAACTGAGAAAAAAAGTATCCACTCTACAAAAAGAAAGAAATCAGCTTATGGATACAGTTGCTAAACAGAGAGCGACAGCCAAAAATGTTTTGCTAAAGAATTTAAATCCTATAATTAAAGAATATATGAAAAATAATAATATCAAGATGATAATAGATAAAAAATTTTTAGTAATGGCTGATGAGAGCTTAAATATTACAAAACCAATTGTAGATTTATTGAATAAAAAACTGAAATCAATTGATCTAAATTAGACGAAATATGAAAGATATTTTATTTTTTAAAAATAAAAATTATCTTGCTTCAGATCTTTTTCCGAAGATCAAAATTAAAAAAGATTTATTAATAAAGGGTGTTAAACCTTTATCATCTGCTGGCAACAACTATTTAACTATTTTTGACACGAGAAAGTATCTAGATGAAGCAATTAAAACCAAATCCTTGATATGCTTAACTACTGAAAAACTATCTAAAGAACTTCCAGATAAAATTGAAAAAATAGTTGTTAAAAATGTATTATATGAATTAGCTTTAATCTTAAAAAAAATTTATCCCGATGCTGATACAGACGCACCTGATTACTCTTTAAAACCTATGAAAAAGAGTAAATTTAATTCAGTAAAATTTGGTAATAATGTTTTAATTGGAAAAAATGTTAAAATTGGTAAAAAAACAGTTATAGGATCTAATACTATAATTGAACACGACGTTGTAATTGGATCAGGTTGTGTAATAGGATCAAACGTTATAATTAAAAATAGCATAATAGGGAATAACGTGGTGATACAAGATGATAATAAATTAGGCCAAAAAGGTTTTGGATTTATTCCAGTTAAAAATAAAAATATAAAATTTCCACATATAGGGAGGGTGATTGTGAATGATGAAGTTGAGATAGCTACTGCTTGTACTATTGATAGAGGATCAATAGATGATACTGTCATTGGAGCAAACACATATTTAGACAATCAAGTTCACATAGCTCACAATGTAAAAATTGGAAGAAATTGTATGATAGCAGGTCAAGTCGGTTTTGCTGGAAGTTCTAAAATAGGTGACAATGTTTCAATAGGAGGACAAGCGGGAATTTCCGGGCATCTTCGAATAGGAAATAATGTAAAAATTGGTGGCGGCAGTGGAGTAGTTAAAGATATTGAGGATAATCAAGTGGTGATGGGTTACCCGGCAGTTCCATTGAAAGAATTTTTAAAAAATTCAAAAAAATGAGTGAAAAAGAAATAGATAAGAAAAAAATAGAGAGTTTATTACCTCATAGAGAGCCTATGTTATTAATTGACAAGCTAATTAATATTGTTCCTTTAAAATCTGCCACCGCAATTATGTACGTAAAGAAAGAGGGATTTTACGTTCAAGGTCATTTTCCCGGTCAACCAGTTATGCCTGGAGTTCTAATAGTAGAAGCTTTTGGACAAGCAGCAGCAGCTTTGACTGCACACGGGATAGACCCAAAAGAATATGAGAATAAGTTAGTTTTTTTAATGAGTGTTGATAAGGCAAGATTTAGGAATCCTGTAATTCCTGATTGTGAACTTCATCTTGATATAGAAGCTGTACGATCACATGGCAGAGTTTGGAAGTATAAGGGAACAGCTAAGGTAGATGGAAAAAGAATGGCTGACGCTGAATGGTCAGCTACAATTGTTGATAAAAAATAATGATACATAATTCAAGTGTAATAGATAAAAATGCTAAAATATCCAAAGATGTAAAAATTGGACCGTTTTGTTATATAGGTCCTAATGTAAAATTAGCAGAGAATGTAGAATTAGTATCAAACGTACATATAGAGGGAAGTACATCAGTAGGACCAAACACAAAAATATTTCCATTTGCAAGTATAGGGACACAACCACAAGATCTGAAATTTAAAGGGGAGAAAACTACTTTAGAAATTGGAAAAAATAATTTAATTCGTGAGTACGTGACTATTAATCCTGGAACTGCAGGCGGAGGCTCAAAAACAATAATTGGTGACAATTGTTTATTTATGATTTCATCACATATTGCTCATGACTGTATAATTGGAAATAACGTTATTATAGCAAATAATGTGCCTCTTGGAGGCCATGTCACAATTGAAGATTCGGTTGTTATAGGTGGAAACTCAGCTGTCCAACAATTTACAAGAATAGGTAGATTAGCAATGATTGGTGGAATGACAGGCGTGCTTAAGGATGTAATTCCATTTGGTTTATCGATAGGTAATAGAAACTATTTACAAGGTTTAAATTTAATTGGTCTACGAAGACAGAAATATGACAATCAAAAAATTATGGGATTAGATAAAGCTTTTAAAGAGATATTTGCCTCTAAAAATTTTTATGAAAATCTAAGTAGAATTAACGGTGAATATAAAGATAATGAATTAGTAAGTGAAGTTATTAAATTTATAGAAAAAAATAAAAAAAGACCAATTTGTTCACCACTTATTTAAAATATTTATGATTGGGTTAATTTTTGGAGAAACAGAATTTCCAAAATATATTTTAAAAAAAGTTAAAAGAAAAAGTAAGTATCTAATTATAGACTTAACAAAAAAAAAAATTTTTAAAAAAGATAAAAATTCTTACGCAGTATCTATTGGACAGTTTGGTAAGATAATTTCAATACTAAAATCAAACAATTGTAAAAAAGTTTTATTTGCTGGAAAAGTAACAAAACCAAATTTAAAATCTATAAAACTGGATTTTAAAGGGATTTATTACATGCCAAAGATTATAAAAAGTTCAAAATTAGGAGATGCAGCAATTTTAAAACAAATTATAAATATTTTAAAAAAAGAAAAAATTCAGACTATAAGTTCAAATAAATTTACACCTGAAATAAGTTTGCCTAAAGGAAATTATACAAAAATTAAACCAAATGTTTCTGATAAAAACGACATACTTTGCGGGGAAAAAACTCTTAAGAAGTCTGGAAATTTTTCATTTATTCAAGGCGTGATTTGTAGAAATAATAAAATTGTATCAATTGAGGATAGTGGTGGAACAAAAAAAATGATTAAAAAAGTAAAAAAAATAACCAAATTCCCTAGTGGTGTCCTAATAAAATTACCAAAAAAAAGACAAGATTTGAGAGTCGATCTTCCTACTATAGGATTAGAAACCTTGAAACAATGTAAAGTGGCTGGATTAAAAGGAATAGTTCTAAAACATAAATTAAATATTTTCCTAAATAAAAGACAAAGTGTTAAATATGCAAATAGAAATAAAATGTTTATTTTAATAAAATGAAAAAATTATTAATAATTTTTCTATTATTGTTCACAAATTTAAGTGCTGAAGACTTTAAACTAGAGAAAATTGTTCAGGGTTTGATAGTCCTTGGAGCTTAACGTTTATAGACAACCAAAATTTATTGGTTACAGAAAAGCCTGGAAATATTAAATTTATAAATTTAAAAGAAAAAATAATAAAAGATATAAGCCATAATCTTAAAGTCTTAGAAGATGGTCAGGGAGGATTATTAGATATACTCCACAAAGATAACATTGTATTTGTCTCATACTCTGAAAATAGATCAAACAGTATGTCTAGTACTTCTGTTGCAAGAGCAAAATTGAATACTGAGAAACTTAATTTTAAAAATATCTTTCAAGCTCAGCCTCCTATAAATTCTGGATATCATTTTGGATCTAGACTGGTAATAAAAAATAAACATTTGTATGTA
>MDTG01097035.1_pt1 | contig 13241 bp, 12 predicted proteins | sample 811421 | NCBI WGS metagenome assembly MDTG01 (sample SAMN05326645, study PRJNA326480) | marine metagenome | isolation source: seawater | place: Pacific Ocean: South East | collected 2011
AATATTTTAAAAAAACCAAATTTTAAATGTTTAAAATGTCCTTTAAAAAAAAATGAAAAACAATGCACACGATGTAAGCATGCATACTATAGGCTAAATCTATTTTTGAGAAAAAAAGATATACAAATAAAACTTTTAGAAAAATTAAATAAAAAAAATATTAACTGTGGTGTTGGGTCTTGTCCTGAAATATACAAAGAAACTCTTTTTAAGAAACTGAATATTTATCCAAAGAAAAAACTTGTTAATGCCAAAAATTTGGGTGAAACTAGCTTAGCGTTTCCAATAAACCCATTTCAATCTTTAGCGAAGATACAAAATGAAATCTCCATTATAAAAAAAACTTTAAAAGATTTTGTTTAAATTTTAATTTAGAAGATTTAAAATTTGAGGGTAAATTTTAATTTTTTTTGTTAAAAATTTTTAGTTTGACCCATTAAATTTTTTGATTGGTTGAGATATTTTATTTTTAATTAATATTGAAAAGAATAAATTTTTTATTGTAATTATTATAATTTTTAAATCTAACAAAAAATTGTGATTATCAACATACCACAAATCTAGATCAAACTTCTTAGACCAGCTCATATTGTCATTAGATTTAATTTGGGACCATCCAGTAATTCCAGGCATTACATTAAATTTTTTTAAATGTTTTTTTTTATATAATTTTTTATATTCATAATGTAGTGGCCTTGGCCCAACTATACTCATATCACCTCTTAAAATATTTATAACTTGTGGCACTTCATCTAATTTAAAAAATCTGAGAAAATTACTGTAAATGTTTATGTGATTATTTGAATCAAGCGTTCTAAACTTTATAACTTTAATTCTTTTATTTTTATATCCACCTCTATATTGTGTGAAAAAAATTGGCATTCCATTAAAAACAAAAGAAGTAATCATTATTATAACTATTAATGGAAGCCAAATTGGGGAGAAAATAAAGACAAAAACTAAATCGAAAACTTTTTTCAACATATTTTAATTAATTGATCTAGCTGCATCTTATTATTTGTTCCTACAATAACCATTCTTACTAGTTTACTATTTAAATTAAACATAACTAACTTTTTTAAGTTATTCTTTGTTAAAATTTTTTTACTACCACCTAAAGTTCTCATTGCAATTATGTTGTAGTTATTTTTTTTTGCATAATAATCATTTTGTTTTTCATATAGGTTACGGTAAATTGTAATTCCATTGATGAATGTATATTTTTTATTTATATTTATATTTATATTCTTGTAATATGGAAAAAAATAAAAACTTTTAATAACATTAATTTTTTTTAATTTTATAATTGTATTTTGAATGGTATCAAAAACTTTTTGCTCATATGTTAAATATTTTTCAGGTTCATTGCATTTATATCTATTTACTAGCTGTACTATATAAGTATGTCTTTCACCTAAGTCTTTGCGATATTTATAAATCTTTTCTTTGAACCTATTTAAATTAAACCTCAATTTATCTGTTTTAGGTTCAGCAAGCTTTAATATAATTGTAAATTTTTTTGAATTAATTTTTTTTAAACTTTTGATTAGTAAATTATAAGAATTATATTCATTAGATACATGAAATTGCCTAATACCTTTTTTGTGAGCATAATCTAAAAATTTTGATAATTCATTACTATTAGCAAAATATTTCCTTAATTTCATAGTACCAAGCACTATCTTTTTTATTGGTTTCATCTATCCACCAATATCAATAGCTGCTTTCCATAAAAATCTATCAGAATTCTTTTTTGGCAAAAAACCATTTCTTCCATGCAAGACTTCAGAATCTTTCCAAAATATAGCTTCCCCTTTCTCTAATTTTATTTCTAATAAATTTTTTTTTATTTTCTCAGATGTATTTATAAAATTGAAAAGCTTTTTTATTTTCTGTAAGGATTTTTTTGGATTTTTTTTGGAAACACAAAAATAATTAAAATTTACTTTCAGTTTTTTACCCTCGAAATATAATATTTTTTTTTTATTCAAATAACCAGATCGTTCATGCAAAATTTTTTTAGTAAATAGAAATTCTAGTAATTCAGGATCATCTTTTTTTAGTATTTCCGTAAGTTTTTTTAGCTCTAAAAATATTGTTTCTCCCCCAGAAGCAGAATTTGAAACACAACACATTATAGTTGCATTTGGAAAATTTGGATTATAACTTCCGTCAGTGTGTAGTGGCTGTGGATTTGAACTATGTCTATAAGCATCATAAATATTAGAGTCATACCTAACATCCATCCAGATTTTATTGGCTTTTTGATTAGATCTGTCCCCAAGTTTAACATCCTCAGCCAACATATGATATTTTCCAACAGTATTTCCAATTTTTTCATAAAAATCTCTGATATTGTTTTTATTAGTACTGCCAATCAAATGAAAAACTTTATTATCCTCATTCCTCCATTTTTTAATAATTAATTCAGCTGTTTTTTTATTGAAATTTTTAGTAATTTTTAATTTTTGATACATATTACAATCTTATTATATTTTTTTAAATTTTTCATGTAAAACCTAAATTGTTTTATGAATAAAAAAATAGCAATCATTGGAGCCGGAGGCCATGGCAAAGTAGTTGGAGAAATTGCTTTTTTAAATAAATATGAAACCATTCATTTTTTTGATGACCAAGTAGATAAAATTAAAAATTTTCCATTTAAAATTATTGGAAATTTAAAATTATTAAAAAATAATCTTAAAAATTATGATGATTTTTTTGTCGCAATAGGAAATAATATAAAAAGATATGACCAAATCTCTTGGCTTAAAAAAGAAAAAAAAAATATTGCCATCCTCATTCATCCAAAATCAACTATAAGTCAATTAAGCTCTATACAGGCAGGATCATGTGTAATGGCAAATGCAGTAATTAATCCTGGAACTTTTATTAAAGAGGGAGTTATAATAAATACTTCCTCTTCTATTGACCATGATTGTTTTATTGAAGATTATGCTCATATTTCTCCAAATTGTTCTTTGGCTGGAAATGTGAGTGTTGGAAAATTTACTCAACTAGGCACAGGTACATCTGTTCATCCAGGAATAAATATTGGCAAAAATTCAAAAACAGGAATTGGTTCAAAAATATATAAAAATATAGTTGATAATAAAATTTTTAAAAATTAATAACTTGATTAATGAAAAATCATAAATTTTCTTAAAATCAAATGAATAGCTAACAAACTATCTTTATAAAAATTAGATCTTACATTTGAAATTAACAATCAAGAGAATAATTCAACAAAAAAAAATTAATCTTAAATTTAATAATTCTATATGATCTCATAAATCAAAATAACTCTTTTTATTATTGAAGTTAAAAAATAAAAAAAAACAGAAAAAATCCCGTTATTATAAATAGATATTATTATGATATTTTAATGTTATTGTTTTTTTATATTTGTAACTTATTATAGATTGTTAAAACTGATTACACTAAAATTATGTCAATTTTTAAAGCACCATCTAAAAATATAATTAATCTTCCTCGTTACGCTAAAAGAATTATAGCTATCGTTACAGATATGGGTCTGTGTATTTTGTGCACCTGGTTAGCATTTTATTTAAGGTTAGAAAAATTTATTAATATTAATGATATAACAATTTTTGCAGTAATTGTCTCAATATTTTTAGCAATTCCGATATATTGGTTGTCAGGCATGTATAAAACGATGTTTCGTTTTACAGACTCATCAATAATTTTAACTGTATTTGTTGCAACATTTGTATATTCGTTATTATATTTTGCAGTGATTGGTATTTATGGAATTAAAGGGATACCAAGATCAATTGGCATAATTCAACCTATATTATTATTTATAATAATTTCAAGTTCTAGAGTAACTGTTAAATATTTATTTACTAGCAGTGCTGGAAATTCTAAAAATAAAAAAAATGTATTAATATATGGTGCAGGCAGTGCTGGTAGACAACTATTAAGTAGTTTTGAAAATAATTTAGAGATGAATGTGATCGGGTTTTTAGATGACAATCCTCAATTTCATAAACAAATAATATTAGGCCAAACAGTTTATAATCCACTGAAAATAAATAAATTAATTCAAAATAAAAATATTGATTTAATTTTGCTAGCTCTACCAACAATTAACCGTCAAAAAAGAAATCAAATTATTGACAGTTTAAAAAAATACAAAATAGAAGTTAAAACTCTACCAAGCATTCAAGATATAGTAGACGGCAAGATATCAGTATCAGATATTAAAGACTTAACTATTGAAGACCTCTTAAGTAGAGAAGAAGTGCAGCCAAATTTTGAATTATTATCTAAAAATATTGCCTCAAAGGTTGTAATGATTACTGGGGCTGGTGGTTCAATTGGTTCTGAAATTTCTCGCCAGATAATAAAATTTAAACCTAAAAAAATAATTCTAATTGAGTTAAATGAGTTTGTTCTTTATAAAATAAACGAAGAGTTAAAAAGTTTAAATCAAAATATAAAAATTATCCCTTTACTTATGAATGTTCAAAACTCGACAAGAATAGAGGAGGTTATTAAAACTTTTAGGGTAGATACAATTTATCATGCTGCAGCCTATAAACACGTGCCTTTAGTCGAAGAAAATATTTGTGAAAGTGTAAAAAATAATGTCTTTGGAACTTTTATTGTTGCTCAAATTGCACTTAAATATAGAGTTGAGAATTTTGTTCTAATTTCAAGTGATAAAGCTGTAAGACCAACAAATATTATGGGTGCAACTAAAAGATTAGCCGAAATTTGCATTCAATCTTTATGTGAAAGTCAAAATCATCAGACTAAATTTGCAATTGTAAGATTTGGAAATGTAATAGAATCTTCAGGTTCCGTTATCCCAAAATTTAAAAAACAGATTAAAAAAGGGGGGCCTATAACTTTAACTCACCCCGATGTAACACGTTATTTTATGACAATAACTGAGGCTTCTCAATTAGTTATGCAAGCAGCGGTAATGGCTGAGAAATGCGATGTATTTGTTTTAGACATGGGTAAAAGTATTAAAATTGCAGACTTAGTTCATAAAATGATTAAGCTTTCAGGGTTATCAATTAAAAATGCAGAAAATCCAGATGGTGATATTGAAGTAAAGATTATAGGACTAAGAGCGGGTGAAAAGTTGTATGAGGAATTGTTGATAGGAGATAACCCTCAAAAAACATCTCATGAAAAAATAATGAAAGCACAAGATCCTTTTGTTTCATTTAATAAGCTTAAAATAGATTTAGATAAATTGTTAATATTATTAGAGGAAAATAGGATAGCAGATATCAAAGATATGATTAATAAACTAGTTATCTCTTATACATCCAACTCAAATATTATTGATCATATTTATAATGAAAAATTGTTTCATAATAATCACAAACAAAATTTATCACCAATTAAAAGTAATGATAATAAGATAGTAAAAATAAATAATAATTAAAAATAATCTGCTTGCTCAATTTAAGAAAAGATTATTGTTATTTAGTAATAAAGTTTTTAAATTTTAATTTTAATTTTATAAATATCATAAATAAAATAACAAAAGATATTATGGAATATAACTTTCCAAAAAATAAACATATTAGATATCCAAAAAATATCACACTTATGTTTAATACTCCGATAAATAAAAATGTTTTGATTTGGTCGTTAGAAAAATAATTTAAAACATAGTGGTGAAAATGAGATTTATCAGGCTGGGATATATTAATTTTATTTTTTAACCTATCAAATGTTACGTGTAAAAAATCATATATGGGAATCCAACATGCCCAAATTAAAAAACCTGGATGAATATTTTGATATTTGTATAAAAATATTAATGTAAAACTTATAAAAAAACCTATAAACAAACTGCCACCATCCCCTAGTAATGATTTAAAGCCTGAATCAATTTTTAAAAGATTAAACACTAAACTTATCGACAAGATGAATGTAAATATTAAAAATAAGTAATAGTTTTGGTTGTATTTAAAACCTAAAATATAAAAGTATAACAATGCAATTATAGTATATCCAATTAACAAACCATCTGTACCATCAAGATAATTAATTGAATTTGTTAAAAGTAGAACAGCAAGAAATGTAAAGATAAATGAAAATTTATTTAGTTCTATTTTACCAATATATTCATATGTGCCTAAGTCATTCAATTCAAGACCATTGAAAATTAGATACACTGAAGGAAGTGATAGAAAAATAATTTTTATTAATGGTTTTAAATCTATTCTATCATCTAAAAATCCCATTATAGTTACAGGTAGACAAGCTATAATGATATGCTCTAGCTGGTTTGTAAATTCATATCTTAGGATTAAAAAAAATAGAAAACTATAAACTATAATACCAGAAGTATTCACTACAGCTTTTTGATGAATTTTTCTAGAGTTTGGTCTATCTACTAAATTAAATTTTTTAGATAAAAAAATCCAAAAAATCATTAAAAAAGGAAAAATTATTAATATATATAAATTCGGCTCATTCAACATTGTTAAACTGTTTTATTATACTTGGTTAAAATAACATCAAAAAAATAGATCTCACTTAATAAATTTTTGTGCATAAAGTATTATAATTTATAAGTTGATTTGATATAAAAATTTAGTACTAGATAAATGATCTTTTTGACTTTTGATGAATATTAAATCTATTTCAATACATTTAACATTTGAAAATTACCTCCAATTATTAGTTTTATCTATTCCAGTGCTTCTAATAACTGGACCATTTTTGTCTGATTTAGCTTTATCACTATCTGCTTTATCTTTTTTGTTATATTTGTTTTTAAAAAAAGAATTAAACTTTATTAATCATAAAGTTTTTTACTTATTTTTTGCTTTTTTTTCAATTTTAGTAATCAGCTCATTATTATCTGACTACATAAGTAAATCATTTATAACGAGCTTTGGATATTTACGGTTTGGAATTTTTTTATTTGTAGTAAGTTTTTTAGTTAATAAGAGTGAAAGTTTTATTAAAAAGGTATACTTTGTATTTATTGGCATATTCATCGTTTTATTCTTAGATTCTATTTTTCAAAAATTAACTGGATCAAATATTTTTGGCACAAGTGCACCATATGGTCGAACAACAAGTTTATTCGGTGATGACATTAAACTTGGGGGGTATATTGCAAGAATTACTCCATTATTTATTGCAGTATCAGTTTATTTAAAATCTAGTAGAAAATTTATATTTTGTATATTTTTTATTTCGTTATTTTTATCTTTCATTAGTGGGGAAAGGACATCATTTATAATGTTATTGATGTTTTTAACAGGTTACTTAATGTTAAGTAATGTTTTACTAAAATTGAGATTTATATATTTTTTAATACCTTTAGTTTTGATTATTATTACTTTTGCAAACCAAGAAATTAGATATAGAGTTTTAACATCAACTGTAAATCAAATTAATTTAACAAATGAAAAACCATTTTATAAAACTGTCAAGATGAAAGATGGAACATTAGTAGTTTTTCATAAAGATAGCACAATATTACCAAGAATTTATCATATGTACTTTGAAACAACATTAAAAATTTTTAAAGATAATACTTTATTTGGAACAGGTCCTAGAACATATCAGTTCAAAAGCGAGGAAGAAAAATATTATACAGTTTCTGATCACGAAGGTTGGAAAAATTATGTAATAAAACATAATAAGAAAATTATAAATGAATTATTTGAAATTCATAAGGACCAAATTAAGGAAATATCTAAATTTGAAAAGTACCAAAAATTAAAAGAAAATATTAGTTTAATGCAAGATAAAGAATATATTAATTGGCTTAAAGGTTATGGAGTTGATCATATAGATTTTAAAGAAAGAGTTAAGAATAAAGAATGGCTTAAGGGTTGGGGATATTTAGAAGAAGAACTAAAAGGATTTACCAATATTTCAGGTGCTAATAATCATCCTCACAATACTTATCTTCAGCTTTTAAGTGAAACAGGACTTTTGGGGTTTTTATTTATCATAGTATTATGGTTTTTTTGTATTTTTAAGCTTTTTTCAAATTTAGGACTTTACTATAAGTGCTTATTACTAGGTTTAATCATTAATTTATTTCCATTTATGTTTACAGGCAATTATTTTAATGGTTGGTTGTCAATTTTATATTTTTATCCTTTAGGTTTCTTGCTTAAAAAAAATTAAAGACACGATTATTTATAATGGAATTTTTGAATTTGAAAAATATTAAAGTAAAACTTTACGAGCTCAATTCATACCAAATATTTGTTTTATCTTTTTTAATATGTTTATTATTTTATCTAGCTGAGAGCATATTAGGAATTGACCGTTTATATCATCCTGACTCATTTCATTATTTAAGTGCCCATGGCAGTTCACCACCAGAAAGTTTTGTAGATAATCCTCTAATAATATTTAAAACTAATTATTACACCATTACAAATTTATTTTACGATAATTATTATTTATTAATTTTGATAAATTTTATTTTATATTCATTAACAAATATTTTTATATATCAAAAAGTATTTAAGAGATATTTTAATTCAGTAAATAATATAAAATTAAGTTTTTTATTTTATCTGCTTTTCTTGGATCCATATAGGTTACATTTATCATCCCATATTTTAAAAGAAACTTTTCTTATTTTTTTTATTACCGTGATAATATTATCAAACATAAAAATTTTAAAAATTATATCCCTAATATTTATGGAAAGTTTTAGACAAAATTCTTGGATATATATTTTAATTTTTTTGACATATTCAAATATAAAGAAATTTTTGAATTTAAAAACAATTTATGTAATATTAGCTTTATTAGTAGTAGCTCTGTTATTTATAATTTTAATTGATCAAAGTTTGGATAAAATTATTCAAACACAATTTGAAAATATAATTGCTATGATGCAAAAATATCATAATAGAGAAATGCCATTGAGAACTTATGATCATGTAACTCAGTTCAAAGATTATGGTTTTCCCATAGGTTTTATCTATAAAAATGTAACCTGGCCATTTTTGCTGATTACCGGATTTTTTGGATTTTTTGTATCATCAATTTTATTTAAACTTTTAGGAATTATAATCTTTTTAAATAATGTTCTAATTTACATTATTTCAAAAAAAACAATTGTTAGTATTGGATTGATAATTGTTTTAACGATGATTAGCGTTTACACTTCAAGCTACACAGCAATGTTTAGATATTCTTATATTGCTATATATGCTTCTGTAATATACTTCTTTTTTAATGAAACTAAAAAATGTAAATCATGAAAATTAATTTTACCTATTTAAAAACTTTATGAAAAAAAAATGTAAATTTTGTGGTAAAATACTAAGTCCAGAAATAAATTCTCATAATTATCAAACAAATAATCCAGATGGTAAATTTTATGAGTGTAAGTCTTGTAAAGTCTTAATTCAACCAAAGAAATTTAATAACCTATATGTCAATCAAAACAGTTCAAATTATAATTTAAACAAAAATTTATTTTATTATTTAAAACAAATTATCCTTTTATATTCAATCTTTAGAATAAAAAATTTTTTTTATAATAAAAAAGATATTTTAGATTACGGCAGTGGTTCAGGCGAGCTTGCAGTTGCTCTAAGCATCTTCTTTAAAAAAAAGAATATCTTCACATCAGATGTCTTTAAACTAGAGAAAAAATTTATACCAAAAATAAAGAGGCATTACCTTCTTCATAAAGGTGAACTTAAAAACAAAAAATTTGACGTTATTCTAATGCGACATGTATTTGAACATATTTTAAATTTAAGTATTTTTATGAAAAAAATAAAAAAGAATTTAAAGAATGATAGGAGTATTTTGTTAATTGAAGTACCAAATATGGACAGTATTTGGCGAAAATTAATGAGAAGAAGATGGCCAGGATATTTTTTTCCTTTTCACTATTATGTTTTTTCAAATGATTTTTTGTCTAAATATTTTTCAAAAAATGGTTTCGAAGTTATAGCGCAAAAAAAACTAGAACCACCGATATTTGGTTCTTTTTTATTAACATATGGAATTAATGGATATTTTTGTAAACTTGTATCAATTTTTATTTATCCATTTCAATATATAATATCTAAATTATTTTTAAGTTCTGAAGCAATATTACTAGCAGTTAAAAAAAAATAAGTGATTAAAATATCAAGTTATATTTTATATAATTTATCCAATCTTGTTTTTATATTACTAATACCAAATAGTTTTTCAAAATTATTTTTTTTAAATTATTCGATAGCTTCAGGAATATTTACATTTATCGTTTTTTACCATTTTTCAAAAAAAACTATTTTTTCAGAAAATTTCCTGATAGGCATAATAACAACAGGTATTATTATTTCACAAATACTTAATTCAAATATATTTACTATTTGGTTATTTACAATGTTAATTATATATTCAGATTATTTTTTTTCTCAAAGAGAAAATTATATCACAAATTTTATTTTAAAATTATTATTATTTATAACTAGTTTTTTTTTGTATCAAAATTTTTTAGATCCATTAATAGTTTTAAAAATAAAAATATTAATTATTTATTTTACTTTTGTTTGGTACTACATCTTTTTAACAAAATATAAATTCACACCATTAAATGTAAAATCACCATTATTGTATAATTTTTGGACATGTTTGATTTATTTTTCTTCATTATTTATTTTGACTATTTTAGTGCCTAATAATTTTATAAAGATTATTTATGTATCTTTTCAAATAATTATTGGAATTCAACTCAAATTATTTGATCTTAAAATTAGAGATATAAAAGTAAAATATTTTAATTTAGAAATTATTTTTGCTTTATTGTCATTCCTATATATAATTGGTCTAAGTATATACTCAAAAATTATTTACTTAATAATATTTTATTTAGCAATTTTTTTCTGTTTGAATTTTTTAAAATCAAAATATATAAACATTTCAAAAAATTCTTAAATTTTATGAAAAATATAACAACTTCTTATAAAGTTGGCATTATAGGTATCAGAGGACTTCCAGCAATGTATGGTGCATTTGATAGATTTGTTGAACAGTTAGTTTTTTCAAAAAATATAAAAAAAAAAAACTTTTTTTTTTATGTCAGTTGTGACACATTATTTAAACACCATGCATTTGATTGTTCAAATGTTAAGAGAATATTCACGTTTAGAGGCAAAAGCACTTTTATACTTTTAAGTTACTTAATTAATATTGTAAAAATGTATTTTTGTGGGGTAAGGTGCTTCATTTTTTTTGGTTATGGAGCTGCTCCTTTTTTTTATTTGTTGAATTTATTAAAATGTAAAATAATTTGTAATCCTGACGGAATTGAGTGGAGAAGGCCTGAAGGAAAATTTAAAAAACTATATTTTAGGTTTTGTGAAAAATTGATTTCAAATATCAATATAAATAGAATTTATGACTCTAAAGTAATAGAAAGATATTATAACATCAAACATACTGCTGTGGGAAAAACAGTATATTATCCCTCAGTTTTTGAAAATTTAAAAACTTTAAGCAAAAAAGAGAAAAACTTTGAAAGATTTTATATCATTGGTAGACTTTTGGAAGAAAATAACACTGAAATGATAGTAAAAGCTTTTTCAAAACTAGGTAATGGCAAAAAACTCTATATTATCGGAAAATCCAATGTCTATTTTGAAAAAAACATACGTCCCTACATATTAAAATTTAAGAATATTATCCACCTAGGCCCAATTTATAATCAGGATAAATTATTTAAAATTTGCAGTTTATTTGATTATTATGTTCATGGTCATAGTGTTGGAGGAACTAATCCTACTTTAATTGAGGCTATTAACTTAAAAAAACCTGTAATCGCATTTAAAACTTCGTTTAACCGGGAGATATTAAATCAAAATTCTGAATATTTTAGCAACGAAGAAGAACTTTATAATCTTATCAATTCTAACTACCATCATAAAATTGAAAAACCTATATTTAAAAATGAGTTCAAAGCAGATTATATTAACAATGAATATATTAAATCAATATTTCAATAAATTATTGATAAAATTTTGAAAAACTGTAGTAGTAAACTTAATTTCTATCCTATTAATATAAAATTTAATTAAATAAAATGTTCACTTATTATATACTACAAACATTATGAAGATATTTATAACAGGCGTAGCAGGTTTCCTTGGATCTAATCTAGCTGATTATTATATAGATAAAGGTTTTGAAGTTACTGGATGTGATAATCTAATTGGTGGAGACGAAGAAAATGTGAATAAAAAAGTAAATTTTCATAGGGGAGATTGTGAAAATTTAGAGTTTATGACAGAGATTATGAGTGGATCTGACTTAGTTTGTCATACAGCGGCATACGCACACGAAGGTTTGTCTAATATTTCCCCAACATTAATATGTAATAGCAATGTAACAGGTAGTGTATCTGTTTTCACTGCAGCAATAAAAAATAAAGTAAGAAGAATTGTATATTGTTCATCAATGGCTAGGTATGGAAATATTGAAATGCCATTTAAAGAGGATGATGTGCCGAACCCTATTGACCCATATGGAGTATCAAAGTTAGCAGCAGAAAAAATATTAAAAATATTGTGCGAAACTCATGGTGTTGAATATAATATAGCTGTTCCACATAATATTATTGGACCAAAACAAAAATATGATGATCCATTCAGAAATGTAGCATCTATCATGACCAATCTTATGTTGCAAGGTCGACAACCAGTTATTTATGGGGATGGAAATCAAAAAAGATGCTTTTCAGATATTCAGGATTGTATTTTTTGTTTAGATAAACTTTTGACAGAGCCAAATATTAAATCACAAACTGTTAACATTGGTCCTGACGAAGAAGTTATAACTATAAAACAGCTATTTGAAAAGATATCGAATAAAATGAAGTTTAATATGCCTCCACTATATTTTAAAGATAGACCAAATGAAGTAAAGTTTGCTTCATGCTCCTCTGAAAAAGCAAGGAAATTATTAAAATATAGAACCTCAATTAGTTTAGATCAATCAATAGATAAGCTAATTTCATTTGTTAAAAGAAAAGGTCCGAAAGAATTTAAATATGGATATAAACTTGAAATAGATAATGAGGTCACACCTGAAACCTGGAAAAAAAAAATCTTTTAACAGAACTTATTTAAAAATGTCATTTTTTTAAAAAAAACAACAAAATAATGGCTATTTTTTAAATATATAAATATTTTTTACACATAATTATTATTTTACAATTTTATATTAATATGTATAAAAACTTGCCTGGTAATTTTTGCGAAGGTGTAACA
>MDTG01258468.1_pt1 | contig 13241 bp, 12 predicted proteins | sample 811421 | NCBI WGS metagenome assembly MDTG01 (sample SAMN05326645, study PRJNA326480) | marine metagenome | isolation source: seawater | place: Pacific Ocean: South East | collected 2011
ATAAGCTAACTACAATTTTATTTATTCCAGAGTCAACTAATTTTCTAATTGTTTTTCGAGTAAGAGGGTCTCCATTTGTTGTTATTTCAGTGTTGCAAATTTTAGAGATAATTCCGATCTTTTTGTAAATATTTTTATCGAGCATTGGCTCCCCATAACCAGCAAAAACTATAGTTCCAGTATAATTAATTTCATTTAATTCACCAGATAACTTTTCTATAGTTTTATTGTCCATAACTTTAAATGTATCTGGCGCCAATTCAGGATCTGATTTTGGACAAAAAACACATTTTCTATTACAGGCATCAATCGGACTTATTTCGATCCAGTTAAAAAGTGGAATATCTTTATAAAACTGTAATTTATTATCAATTAACTTAGCTTTTCTATTTATGCTATTATTTAAAGTATTTTTATATTCTAACTTCATTATGTTTTCTTAATCACAAATATACAAAGACCTTCCGTTTCAATCGTTAGTGGTTTTAAATTATTTGTCTCTTGTATAAAAGCATTTAAGTTACTTGTTTTAAAAATTCTTTTTAAATGTAAAAATAACTCACTTTTCTTAAGTTCATGCAGATGATGTGGGTTTGTAATAAAAGGCTTATTATTTCTAATTCTAAGTAATGGAGATGAACAAACAAAAATTCCATTTTTGTTTAGATTCTTATAGCAATTTTGTAACCATTTCAAACCATCTATTTTATTTAAATGTTCAAGAGTTTCTACTGAAATAATTGCATCAAATTTTCTCTTAAATTTAAAATTCATTATATTTGTTTTAATAAATTTTATTTTTTTGCTTTTAAAATTTTCTTTAGCAAATTTTATAGCAGGCCAAGAATAATCTAAACTTAGAACTGAATTTGCTTTTTTTGATAGTATATTAGAGCCATATCCTGAGCCACAAGCTGCATCTAAAACATTCATTCCTGTTTTAATAAAAAGATTAGCAAAATTATATCTCACAAGATGTTTTTTTGTATCTATTTCAAATTTATCAAGATTTTTTTTATTTAAGTTTAATCTTTCAGGTGAAAGACTTTCGGCAATTTCATGAAGAGTTAAATATGAATAGATTTTGGAATTTCTTTTAACTAAAATACAAGTGATTTGATGTTTGGTAATTTTTCTAAAGGCTTTATACATTGTCTCATTTGAGTCTATTGTAACTATTTTTTTAAATTTTATTTCTTTAGAATTTTTTTTTATAAAATTTTCATCTTTGATTGATTTTCTTCTAAAATCTCCATCAGTTAAAATCTTATATTTTGATTTTATCTTAATAATACAAAAACCGAGTGTATTATTGTTAATTTTACCCAAAATTTGTTTAATTGTTACATTATCTGATTTAGATATTATTAAAAATTTATTACGTGGGTTATTTATTAAATATTTGGAAATTTGCATTCGTTAATCATTAAAATTTTTGAACTTATTAATTTGTTGTCTTAATATGATAAATATATATAAATATGTTCATAAAATGAACATAAATGTTAAATAAACTCTGTCAATAAAATTTATAGCGAGTTTAAGTTCTTATGCATATTTTTAACGAAGGCTACAAATATAACAAAAATCTATTTAAAAAAGGTCTTGATGCCTTTATATTATCAGATGATAATAAAGAATATTTTGATTTAACTTCTGGTGGAGGAACTTTACTTTTAGGTCATAACAGTTCAATTTTTAGAAAAAGTTTAAAAAATTTTCTTAACTCAGGCTTTTCAAATTTTGCTTTACCAAATATACATGCTTATAATTTTTCGAATAATTTAAAAAAGACATTTCCTAATTTTTCAGGTTTTATATTTTGTAATTCAGGAGCTGAAGCTAATTTAAAGGCACTGAGAATAGCAAGAGCCATAACTAAGAAAAATTTGGTTGCAAACGTAAGTGGAAGTTGGCATGGGTCTGTTGACCAATTTTTATTTAAACCAAACCAAAAAGGCAAAACCGAGTCTATTTCCAGTGGATTAGATGAAAATTTACAAAAAGGAATAATCTATATTCCCTATAATAACATTGAAAAAACTATTGATATACTGAATAAAAAAAAATCAGAATTGTCATGCGTTTTTTTTGAGCCAATACAAGGATGTCTCCCAACAAATGAAAATTTAGAATACTTAAAATTTTTAAGCTCTTTTTGTAGAAAAAATAAAATTTTATTGATTTTAGATGAAATAATAACTGGTTTAAGATTAAAATGTTCAAGTGTCCAAAAAGAATTCAAACTTACATCTGATATATCAACATATGGAAAAGTATTAGGAGGAGGTTTACCAATAGGAGTTGTTGCAATTTCTAAAGATGTTGAAAAAAAAATTAATAAACTCGAAAAAAATATTTTTTTTGGAGGTACGTTTTCTGCTAATTCATTATCAATGTATGTTTCAAATGAAACTTTGAAATTTATAAGAAGAAACAAATCTAAAATATTTAGCAAATTAGAAAATAACTCAAATATTTTTTATAAGTTTTTAAAAAATGAAATTTATAAAAAAAAATTAAAAGTAAAAATTATAAGATTTCAGTCTATTTTTAGAATTATATTTAGTGAAAAAATACCTAAAGATAGAGCACAAAGAGACTTTATGGAAAAAAAAAAAAATAAAAACAAGTCAAAGTTTATTAATTTTCTTTTTAAAAATAAAATTATATATCCTAAAAATGGTATAATATTTATTTCATCATCGATGAAAAAAAAAAATATCAAAAGTATATGTAATAAAATAATTTTAGGGTTAGAAAAGTATATATAGGTGAAAAAATTTGTTATCGTTGACTTAGAATGGACATCTTGGAAGGAAAATTATTCAGGTAAAAATTTTGAAATTGAAAAAAGAAAAAATTGGCAAAAAAAAGAAATTATACAAATAGGAGCTATTAAATTTAATAAAAATTATAAAATTTTGGACTCATTAAACTTATATGTGAACCCGCACTTCAATCCTATTTTAAGTAATTACATTATAAATTTGACAAATATAACAAATAAATTAATTGAAAAAAAAGGTCTTGATTTTATTGAAGCTAACAAAAAACTCTTAAATTTCTCAAAAAATTGCACATTATTAAGTAATGGAAATGACGGGGAGGTTTTAAAAAAAAATTATTATTATAATAAAATAAATTTTAATGGTCTTAAAATAATTAATATAAAAAAAATTTTTGAAAAAAAATATAATATTCCAAAGAATTTTTTACATAGCCCAAAAATTAAAGCTTTTTATGGATATAAGTATAGAAAAGAAGATGCTCATAATGCATTAAAAGACTGCAAGTCAGTTTTACTTGCAATCAAAAAAATGAAATTTAATTTAGAGAATATTAAAAAATGAAAAAAAGTTTTATTTGGGATATAACTAAACATTCAGTAGATTTTCCAGAAGAAATAAAAAAAATTTTTTTTAATAATCTTATTAAAAATAGAGTTTCATTTTGTGAATTAATTGGAAAATTATCAAAAAAAAGAACTAATAATTTAGATTGGTGGCACACCAATTTATCTTCCAGAAATCCTTATAATTCTGATTTACATAAATATATTACTATTTTGGATACACTAGATTTTTTATTAAAAAAAGGTTTCAATTTGAAAATAATAGTTAGTTCAAAAATATTTTATAATTTATTAAAAGAAAATGAATACAAAAAAAAACTTTTTGTTGAACTTTCAAAAGAAACCAGATTAAACAAAAAACACAACTTAACTATTGTTAAAAGTATTTTTTTTCATTTTTTTATTTTTCTTTATATAAAAATTTTTATTAAAAAAGATTATTTTAAATTACAAAATTTTAAATTAACATTAATTGATACTTTTTTGATATCTAGTGATATAAAAAAAAATTATTTTTATAGTCCAATTCAATCAAAAATCGATAAAAAAAAAACAGTTTTTTTTGTCCCAACTTTTATTTTTAAAAAAAATATATTTTCAATATTTAGTTTAATTAAGAAATTAAATAAAAAAAATTATTTTTTTAAAGAACATTTTTTATCAATGAACGATATTTTATTTGCATCATTACATTTTTTGAGAAAAAAAAAAATAAAAGAAAAACATGTTAATTACAATAGATGGGATATCACTAAACTTGTTAATTATGAAATACAAAATAATAATAATTATTTTTCATCATTATCAGGAATATTAAATTATAAATTTTTTTATAAGATTAAATCTAAAAAATTCAAAATAAAAAAAACAATTAATTGGTTTGAAAATCAGATAGTTGATAGGGGGTGGAATTTAGGAGTTAATGAAACTTTTCCCAAAGCTGATAGTATTGGTTACCATGGATTCGCAAACTTTTCTCAATATATAAATTCTATACCTTGCAATTTTGAAATTCAAAACAAAGTTTTACCCAAAAAAATAGGAGTAATAGGACGAGCATTTAAAAAATCAAAAAGAGAATTTTCAAATAAATGTAAAATTGAGGTTGCGCCAGCTCTTAGTCAAAATTATTTATTTAAATATAATAATCATAAAAAAATTGAAAATTATGTTAGCTTAGTATTGAGTGGAGTTAAGCATATTGACAAAAAATTATTAGACTGGTCTTTAAATTTTTTAGATGAAAAAAAAATTACTTCTTTAGAAATCAAAGATCATCCAATTCAACCAATTCACAATTTAGGTGTTTCAAATTATTTTAAATATAAAGATAGAATAATTAAATCTAAAAATTTAGTTGATACTCTAAGCAAATCATCTATTGTAATTGCATCAGGGCCGACCAGTGCAATTTTTGAAGCTTTAGTATCAAAATGTTATTTGATTATTCCTTTATTAGATCCTTGTGATAAAATTAACTTATTAAATTGCAAAATTCCAAACAATAATTATGTAATAGTTAAAAACTTTGATCAATTTTGTAATATTTTGAGTCAAATACTGGATAATAAAAAAGTTATTAAACTAAAAAAAATAAACAAAAACTTTTTTTTTGAAAAATTAAATAAAAGAAATATAAAATTTTTTTATTAAATAAAATTAGATTTAAATGAAAATAAAAATAATAGATAATTTTTTTAAGGATAAGGATCTCAAACTAATACAAAAGTTCACTTTGAAAAAAAAAGTACAAAAAGATGGTATCGAAGTTTATCATAACAAAATTGATAAAAATTATAATGTTGAGTCAGATATATTTGATAAAGAAACTTTAAAAAAATTACATAAATCTTATCATTCTATTGCTATGAACATATTAGAAGAATTATCTCCAGAAAAAAAACATTTATACGAATTTTCAGAATTTCATATTGTAGAAACTGGAAAAGATTTCATTTTTCCAATACATGATGATATTCCTAATAAATTACTTAGTGGAGTAATTTACTTAAAACCAGACAATAATTTTGGAACTATTTTTTACAAAAATAAAAAAGGTGAAGATAAAAAAATTATAGAATGGAAGACAAATAGAGCTGTCTTTTTCTCAAGATTAGAAAATTCAAGTTGGCACTCATATCGTGGAGACGGCATTTCTAATAGAATTACAATTGTTTATAATTTAATGACCAATGATATTAAAAGCGTTTTAAAAATTGAAAATAAAAATTATTTTTTTAGTTTATTCAGATATAAATTAAATCCATATTTATTTAAGTATTTTAAATTTACATTATAATTAAGGATGAAATTATTTAGAATTAAAAAAAAATTTAAGAATAAAAAAGTTTTAATAACTGGTCACAATGGTTTTAAAGGAACTTGGCTTAGTCTTTGGTTATTTTTATTAGGAGCAAAAGTTTATGGAATTTCTTTAAAAAATAATGAAAAAAGAAATCATTTTAACTTAATAAAAAAAAAAATAAAAATTAAAGAACAAAATATTGATATTGCAGATAATAAAAGATTATCTAAATACATTAGAAACCTAAAACCAGATTTTGTATTTCATCTTGCTGCTCAATCCTTAGTATTTAAATCTGTGCAAGATCCGTTAAGGAATTGGAATTCTAATGTAATTGGTTTTATGAATGTTTTGATTAGTTTGAATTCTTTGAAAAAAAATTGTATTGGAATATTTATAACAAGTGACAAATGTTATAAGAATTTAAATAAAAATATTTCCTACAAAGAAAATGATGAGCTTGGGGGTATAGACCCTTACAGTGCTTCAAAAGCATCTGCTGAAATTTTATTTCATTCTTTTTTTAAAACTTTTGTAAATAAAAAAAATAAATATTTAAGAATTTGTTCTGCTAGGGCTGGCAATGTAATTGGTGGTGGTGATTGGTCAGAAAAAAGGTTGATACCCGACTGTATGAAAAAATGGCTTAGAGATCAAACACCTTTAATTAGAAATCCCAATGCAACAAGACCATGGCAACATGTGATGGAAGCTATATATGGTTATTTAGTTTTAGCTGTTAAATTAAGTGAAAATAAATCATTAAATGGTCAAAATTTTAATTTCAGCTCAGATAAAATAAAAAACGCTTCTGTGAAAATTTTTTTAAAGAGATTAAGAAAAAAATTACCTAATTTTAATTGGAAATTAGAGAGAAAAAATAAATTTTATGAATCTAAACTTTTACAATTGAATAACTCTAAAGCAAAAAAAATTTTAAAATGGGAAGCAAAGTTAAATTTGAGTCAAACAATAGAATTACTAACTGAATGGTATATAGATTTTAAAAGAAATAAAAAAATAATTTTAAATACTTCAATCAAACAGATCGAGTTTTACTCGGGTTTAATTAAATAAAATGAAAGTTGTTATTTTAGCAGGAGGTTTTGGCACAAGATTGTCTGAATATACTCATTCAATTCCTAAACCAATGGTTAAAATAAATAAAAAACCAATTATTCATCACATAATGGATCATTATGCTCGTTATAATTTTAAAAATTTTTATATTGCTTTGGGTTACAAAGGCAACGAAATAAAAAAATATTTTAAGAAAGGTTTCAAAGATTGGAATATTAATTTGATTGATACGGGTACTTCAACAATGACTGGAGGAAGATTGAAAAGATTAAGAAAATACTTAGGAAATCAAACTTTTTTAATGACATATGGTGATGGTATTTCTAATATAAATCTAAAAAAACTAGTGAGATTTCATAAAGATAACAAAAAATTAATTACATTGTCAGCAGTTAGGCCTCCAGCAAGATTTGGGGCAATTAAATTAAATGGAAATAAAGTAAAACTATTTAAAGAAAAATCAAAGCTCGACGAAGGTTGGATAAATGGTGGCTTTTTTGTAATGGAACCTGAATTTCTAGATTTTATTAAAAATGATAAGTCCTTTTTAGAAAAAGAACCTTTAGAAAAGGCAGCAAAAAAAAAACAGTTGCTAGCTTATAAGCATTATGACTTTTGGCAATGTATGGATACCAAGAGAGATAAAGATTTTCTAGAAAAAATTTTAAACAAAATAAAATTTTGAAAAAAAAAATTCTAATTGTAGGTGGCACAGGCTTCTTGGGACATAATTTTGCAAAAAAATGTCTTAAAAATAACTTTAAAGTTATTAGTATATCAAGAAATAAACCAAAAAAAGAAAGATTTTTAAAAAAGGTAAAATATTTATATGCAGATATTTCAAAAAAAAAAGAATTAATAAAAATTTTAAACTTTAAATTTAATTACATCGTAAATTTTGGAGGAGATGTTAATCATCATCAAAAAATAACATTTAAAAGTCATTTTAATGGTTGTAAAAATTTAGCGAATATAACATTAAAAAAAAAAATTGAAAAATTTATTCAAATAGGAAGTAGTGTGGAATATGCAAATCAAAAAGTTCCTCATTCAGAAGATAAAAAAAAGGAAAATCTTAGCAAATTAAAATCAATTTATGCTAAAGCAAAATTATCTTCTTCTTATTATTTACTTAAACTTTTTAAAAAAAAAAAATTACCCGTAATTATACTCAGACCTTATTTGGTATATGGACCTGGACAAGATACTAATAGATTAATTCCTTTCGTGATAAAGAATTGCTTAAAAAATGAAAAATTTCCATGCTCGAACGGTCTTCAATTAAGGGATTTTGTATATATTGATGATGCAATTAATTTAATTTTTGAGTCATTGAAAAATAGAAAAATAGAAGGTGAAATTTTTAATTTATGTTCTGGTAAACCTATTAAAGTAAAAGAAGTAATTAATTTAATAAATAAGAAAATTAATAAAGGAAAACCAGAGTTTGGTAAAATTCTATTTAGAAAAGATGAAGTAATTAGATTTTATGGAAATCCTAACAAAGCAAAAAAAATTTATAATTGGAAAGTAAAAACTAATATTAAAGAAGGATTAAATAGAACGATAAAATTTTATGAAAATTATTTTAAAAAAAATTATTGATGAAAAATTAGAAAAAGACTGGATTTTTTTAGAGAAGAATAATAATTTTTTAATTTATCAATCATATCAATGGAATTTAAGTTGGCTGAAAGAAAATATTAATTATTACGACTTATTAATTATTTGTGTTTATGATGATGAGAATCTAGTAATTATTTTTCCATTGTGTATTATAAAAAAATTTAAATTCAAAGTTTTAAGATGGATTGGTTATGATATTTCAGATTATTTAGGACCTATAATTAGCAATAAACACAAAATAGAAAAAGAAAAATTTAATGAAATTTGGATATCTATTTTAAAGTTAATTGAAAATCAATGTGATTTAATTTTTTTAGATAAACAGGTGAATGAAAATTTTTTCCCAAATAATCTTATTGTAAAAAATTTAGAATGTAAAAAATATGATGAAAATTTTAGAACAAATTTATTAAAATGGAATGAAATCAAAAAAAATAAAAGTAGATCTTTACAAAAAATAAGATGGGCGAAAAAAAAATTATCTGAAATAGGAGAATTAGAATTTTTTGAGGAAATAGATGAAGATAATGAAAAAAAAAATTTAATAAAAAAAATTATTGAATGGAAAAAAGAAAAAAATGAAAATTCTAATTTCTTAAAATCTTTTACTGAGAGGTTTTATTCCAATTTTTCAAACGATGAAAAATTAATTGTTTCTGGACTAAAATTAGACAATGATTATATTGCACTAAGTTTAGGTTTTAAGAGTGACAAAAATTACTTTTATTTAATCCCATCATATAAGATTGATCAAAAAATTAATAAATACTCACCAGGAAAAATTTTAATGATAGAATTGCTTGACTATTTTGAATCTCAAAAATTTGAATATTTCGATTTTTGTGACGGTAAAGAACATTACAAATTAAGTTGGTCAGATAATAAAGTTAACTTAATCACATACATAAAACCGACAAATTTATTAGGTTTAATATTAAAATTTTTTTTAAATTTTAAAAAATAATAATGATAGAAAAAAAATTACTAAGAAAAATTATAAATATTTGCTCAAATAATAATTTTACAAAATTGCTATTTGATTATTTAAATTTTGATACAGTTTTTTTAAATTATCATAGAGTAGTCTCTGACCAAGAGTATTTAAGTGGCAATAGACCGAATAACGATTTAATAGTTTCAAAAAGTGTTTTTGAAGAGCAGATTAAATATTTAAAGCAAAATTTTAATGTAATATCAATCAATGATATTAATAAAAATTTAGATCAAAAAAAAAAAATTATAATTACATTTGATGATGGTTATTTGGATAATTTTGAAAATGCATTACCAGTTCTTGAAAAATATGAATGTCCAGCAATAATTTATATAGTCACAAGTTTTTTAGATAATAAAAATTATCCTTGGTGGTTAAAGATTTGGAATATAATACAACAAAAACAATTTATCTTTTATAATCAAAAAAAGTTAGATATCTCTAATGATAGATTAAAATTTAAGATATATAATTTTTTTTGTAAAAAAATAGTTTTGATGAATAAATCTGAACAAATTTCTTTTTTTAAAGAGGTTATGAAAAATTATGATAATTTTTCAAATAATCAATCAAAAGAATTTTTATCAAAAAATGATTTAATCAAATTAGGTGACAGTAGATTAATTGAAATAGGGTGCCACACGCATAATCATCAAAATTTAAAGATATTAAATGAATTTGAATTAAAAGATGAAATTGAAAAATCTAAATTATTTTTAGAACAAATATTAAAAAGAGAGATAAGTCATTTTTCAATTCCCTTTGGAACAAAAAAAACCTTTTCAGATAAATCTTTAGAATTAATAAAAAAATTTAATTTCAAAACCATAGTCACTACTGAACATGGTAATTTTGATAAAAAAAAAATGTTTAGAATTCCTAGAATTGGCATAGGTAATAACGATTTAGGTGGCAATCTTTATTCAAAAGCTTTTGGATTTGATAGTTTTGTTAATAAAATTTTAAATAGATGAAGCCTTTTTTTTCAATAATTCTACCAACCTTCAACCAAGCAAATTTTTTAAAGATCTGTATAAAAAGTGTACTAGATCAGACATTTAGAGGTTGGGAATTATTAATTATTGACAACAATTCAACAGATAACACCCATCAAATTATTAAATCTTTTAAAGATAAAAGAATAAAAATTTATCGAATAAATAATAAAGGTCTTTTAGCTAAATCTAGAAATTTAGGAATTAAAAAATCAAAAGCTCGATGGATTTGTTTTATTGACTCAGATGATAAATGGCGACCTCAAAAATTAAAACAAGTTAAAAAATTTATAGATTATGAAGATGGTGATTTATTTTATCATGATTTGGTTTTTGAAAATAAAAAATTTTTATTTAGAAAGAAAATATTAGATAAATCAAATACAATTAAAAAACCAATTTTAAAATATTTCACAGAAAATGGAAATCCAATAGGTCAGTCTAGTGTTGTTATTAGAAAGAGTATTTTGAAAAAAATTAATTATATTTCAGAAAATAAAGAAAAATTTTCGTGGGAAGACTTTGATACCTGGATAAGGGTATCAAAAATTACAGATAAATTTATAAGAGTTCCTGAGGTTTTAGGTTCAATTTGGATCGGTCCAGAAAATATAAGTAATCTTGAAAGACAGATATTAAATACAGAAAGAATTAAAAAATACTATTTTAAAACTTTTAATAAATTCTTATCACAAGAAGAAAAAAAAAAAAATTTATGGTGGTTAGAGTATCCATCAATTTTTAAAGATTACAAAGAAAAAAACATTATAAGTCTTAGAAATAGAATTAATAAAATTTCAAATGCACCATTTAAATTTAGTCTTATTTTTTTTTATATGAAAAATAAACTATCTTTTTTAAAAATATTTAGAAAAATAAGACAAATTATTACAATTATTATTTTTTTCAGAAATAAAAAAATATTAGAGAAAATTAATATAAATAATAAATGTTATAAAAAAATTGATAGTTTAAAAAATTTAAAAAAATTAAAATTTGATAATTTTAAAATATCTAATGAATTTTTCGAAAGAATTAAGAATAAAAACGAATTACACTTTATTCATCAAAATAAAAAAATGATAACTTACGGTTGGAGTTCTAAAAGAAAAAGATTTTTAATATCAGAAGTAAATTGTGAAATTAAAAATAATAAAAATACAATTTTTTTTGATTTTTATACTTTAAAAAATTTTCGTAATCAGGGATTTTATAAATTGTTACTAAATAGAATGTTAATAAAATTTAAGCTTAATAATTGTTATATTTATACAACTCTTTCTAATATAAAAAGTATAAGAGCAATTGTTAAATCAAATTTTAAATATGTAAATTTTTTTACATCTTTCAAAAAGAAAATTAATTTAGCTTAAATGAGTGAAACAAAATATATCTTTCTTTCAACAGGTTATGTCGGTGGGGCAACAAGCTTTATTTATGATCATATGGTCTATATTAATAAAAGAAAAAAAAACATAACTCTAATAGATGATCAACCTCATAAAACTTACTCTAAAATTCCAAGCAAAACAAATATAAAAAAAATCAATATTAATAAATTTAGTTTTAATTCAAATAAAAAATTAAAAAATTTGTTTTTTAATAACAATAAAAAGAAAGTAATTTTTTTAACTAATTATGCTTTTTTAATAAGATATTTTTTTTTAATTAATCAATTTAAAGATAGAAATATCAAGATCATTCTCACTATTCATAGTGGATTGCTTCAACTTACATTTAAAAGATATTTTGCAGGACTTTTATTTTCTTTAATCTATAAAAAAATTGATTATTTATATTTTGGTTCAAATTCTGCAAAAAATTGGTGGCTTAAATTTTATCCATGGATGCATATAAAAAAAAATTTGATTCATTATAATGGAGTAAAGTTACAAAAAAACTTTAAACATAAAAAAATTAAAAAAGAACTATCAATTTCTTTTGTAGGAAGATTGGAAAAAGAAAATAATCCTGAGTTTTTTTTAAAAATTGCTAAAGATTATATGAAAACAAACAAAAATGTCGTATTTAACGTATATGGCAAAGGAGTCTTGGAAAAATATTTAAAAAAAATAACAAAAGAAAAAAAGATTATGTTTCATGGATGGCAAAATAAAAATAAAATATATAAAAATTCAGATATTATAATAATAACGAGTGGATTGAATAACTTTCCTTACGTTGCACTTGAGGCTAAAAGTTTTGGAATACCAGTTATCTCATGTAGTAGAGGTGACATTAAAAAAATTATTAAAAATAATTTTGATGGATATATAAGTTATACTAAATCAACTAAAGTTATTATTTACCTAATTAATAAAATATTAAAGAAATACTCAAAATTTTCCAATAATTCGATAAAAAGATCAGAATTATTCGACGTTAATAAAGCATGTAAAAAATTTTGGAAAAATATTTCATGATTAAAACTTACATTATAGGAACAGGCTATTTGTCAGATGAATTAATTAAGGAATTGCCTAATTCTAAAATCTTTTCAGCAAAATGTTTTATAAGAGAATTACCACAAATAAATAAATCAAAAGAAAAATTTAATCTTATTATAAATTCGTTTTATTCATCTAAAAAACTTAACAATCTTTATTCTTATAAAGTTTTTGTAGATAAATCATTGTCAGAAATTGCTGACGTTTTTGATAAAATTAATGCAAAAAATATTTTAAAAATCTTATATACAAGTAGTTCATCAGTCTATGGATCTATAAATGAAAAAATAAAAATATCTGACCAAAATAATAGATATATTTATTCATCTTTGAAACTTTCTAGTGAAATCATGGTTAAAAACTTTTCGAACAAATTTAAAATTGATTTTGATATCTGTAGAATATTCAATCTGTATGGTAATGATGATAATTTTTCAAT
>MDTG01083303.1_pt1 | contig 13240 bp, 11 predicted proteins | sample 811421 | NCBI WGS metagenome assembly MDTG01 (sample SAMN05326645, study PRJNA326480) | marine metagenome | isolation source: seawater | place: Pacific Ocean: South East | collected 2011
ACCTGGAGGAGCCATAGGCTTTAGGTTAGAGTTTCTTAGTGCAATCTCAACAAGCATACTATCTGCATTAAGTTTAAATAATGTTTTTGAAACGAGTTTTAGTGCTAGTTTTCTGTGAAAAACATTTAGACCAGTAAGGATAATAATCCAAATATCAAGAAATAAGGTTTGTTTATCAATATAAAATAATCCTAAACGACTTTTCCATGGACGAATAACCTGGTTATATCTTAGATCAGGATTAGGACTATCTTTAAGAATATCTCCTTCATCTGAAAAGATAATGGATGAAAAATCAGTAATGCCTGGTCTAATTCTCAATAGTTTTTTTTCCTCATCAGTATAAAGGTCAGTTTCTCTTTTTACGTTTGGTCTGGGTCCCACAAATGACATTTTGCCTGACATTACGTTTACAATTTGAGATATTTCATCGATCTTCATTTTTCTAATAAACCTTCCAACTAATGTAATTCTTGCATCATCATTACTAGTCGAATCTACACCAGTTTTGTCAGCGCCTACCACCATAGATCTAATTTTTATCATGTTAAATTCAAGTCCGTATTTGCCAACTCTTTTAGATATATATAGAGGATTTTTAAAATCTTGAGACCAAACCAAAATGAGGGCTAAAGAAATTATCGGAGATAAAAATAATAAAAAAAAGATTGATAAAAAAAGGTCAAGTATATTTTTCATGACCTAACTATCTATAGAAGTTGTGTATGCTTTCACAAACATAATCAATGTGATCATTTGATAAGTAAGTGTTCATTGGTAACAACATACATTCCTCAAAGAATTTATCTGCAATTGGAAGATCCTGAGTAAAACCCAAATTCTTAAAGTGATGAATTGCGAAGCCGCCCCATTGTTTAATAGTTCCAATACCTTTTTCAGATAAATACTCCATTAGTTCATCTCTTCTTGAGGCTTGAATCTCATAATTTTGATAGACATCAAAATGAAGAGATTCCTCATCTGGACCAATAGGTAATTTAAGTTCGCTCAGTTGAGCTAGTTGCTCTTCATACATTGAAGCAATTTCCCTTCTCCTATTAATTACATTTTGGTAATTTTTTAATCTAAAACTTAAGAAAGCTGCTTGTATATTATCAAGCCTACTATTTCTTCCCCATGATTTAACTTCTCCATTAGTATCACGTCCATGGTCATGAAGCTGAAAGCTTTTTTCATAAATTTCTTCATTGGAAGTAACAATTGCTCCAGCATCTCCAAGAGAGCCTAATACCTTTGCTGGGAAAAAGCTAATACATGATGCTAAACCAAATGTTCCTGCATTTTGATTATTAAATTTAGACCCTAAAGATTGTGCCGCGTCCTCACATATAAACAAATTATGCTTAGTTGCAATATCACAAATTTTATCCATGTCACAAGTTCGTCCATTAAGTTGAGTGGGCATAACTCCAACTGTTCTTGAATTGATTGCTTCAGAGAGAGAATCAGGGCACATTAGTCCATCATATCCAATGTCAACTGGCACTGGCACTGCTCCAGCTGTGACTATTGCAGATGCGGTTGCTAACATTGTATGTGTTGATATTATGATTTCACTTCCCCTATCAAGGTTAAGAGAAAGTAAAAATAACTCCATTGCATCTGTGGCGTTGCCTACACCAATACTCTTTTCGGCCCTTAAATAGGAAGCAAGCTCTAATTCAAAATTTTCAACATCATCTTGTAAGATAAAAGCTCCTCTTGAACCAACATCATTTAAAATTCTATCTATGTCTTGTTTCTCAGATAAATAAACTTGTGGATAATCAAAGAATGGAACTTTCATGAGAGTATTTTAAACAAAATCCTAAGATTATGTTTATTTTCTTGCTATTAGTACAAATTTAAATGCAAGAAAATCTGGAGTAAATTTATCCAAAAATCGTGAAAGAGTTACTGAGGATTCTTCACCTATAATCTTTTCAGCAAGAGGCATAAGCCATATAAATTTACCAAAATAATATGAATCTAATTTTTTAAAACTTTGTTCATATTTTTTAATTAATCCAATAGTTGGCATATTCCTTAATGTAGATTTAGAACGCATTTTGCGCAAAAAATGCAGATATCTGTTAAAGCGATAAATGGGATTATGATTCAAACTATCAACACATATAAAAACACCATTATCTTTGAGGACTCTATGTATTTCCTTTAATACTTGACTGTTGTCCCCATAACTTAAAACTCCAGCAGAGATAACAAAATCAAATTTAGAATCATCAAAACTGAGACGTTCGATATCCTCCATACCTGCAGAAAAGCCTTTAAAATGTCTCTCAAATCTTTTCTTTAAAATATTAATTGATTCTTGTGATATATCGGTTGCAGTAACTTTGGCTCCGGTATCCAGAAGTAATTTTGTATACTGTCCCATCCCTGATCCAATTTCAAGAACATTAGAGTTCTCATTAAAACTCTCAGTGATCAGTTCATGGAAAAATTTGTAAGGAGTTTGTATAAACTTTGGGAAATTTGAGTAGTGCATTGATTCAAATGAATCTTGATTATTCATTGCAAAAGCATCATATCTTTCTTGCTCAATTTTTTTGTCAGATATATTATTTTTTTTCATCAATTACATTTAGTAGAAAATTTTCTAGCTTTTGATGCACAGATTTATAGCTAAATTTTTTGCGATGAAGTTCTGTAATCTCAGCTGATAATGACTCAAAACCAATTGGATTATTTGATAATTTAGAAATGTACTCTATTATTGAATTAATATTCTTATCAGAAATACCAATAGAGTACTTATCAATTAATAACTTAGTTTCGCCCTCAAGCATGGTTATTATTGGTAATCCAAAAGATAAACTGTCAATAATTTTATTAGGAATGTTATCTAGGAAGTTTTGTGTGTTCTTATATGGTGCTATGGTCCCAATTGAAAACTTTGATAAATAAAGAATTTTTGAATATTCTACCCAGCCAATCACTTTTACATTTGATAAATCTTTCATTAAATTTTTAACTTCTTTAAACCTTGGTCCATGACCGCAAACGACGAATTCAAAATTTTTAATTTTTTGGCGTAACTGTGAAGCAATAGTCACCAAAAAATCAAAATCAAAAGCTTGAGATAAAGTTCCCGCAAAAAATATTCTATTATTATGATTTAAATTAATTTCATTTTTTTTCCAAAAATCCTTGCATTGCTCTATATCAGATGCATTTAAATATATATCTGGTCCAGCAAGAGGAGAAACGTTGAATTTTTTAATAATACCATCGTTGGATATTTTAGCTCGCACCCATTCCTTAAAAGAATTGGACGTTACTGAAAACCCATCAATGTGATCAAATATTTTTTTGGATTCATAGAAATAATGAAAAAATAATAACCTGCCAAGAAAATGAAACCTTGAGGGTAACTTCTCAATAAGTAAATCAGGCCACTGATCCTTCACATCTAAAACCATAGGAATATTTTTATTTTTGCCAAACCTTACCATCTCATATGCTGCATCAATTGGGGGATAGCCTATAAAAATAATATCTGGTGCTTCATCTGTCTTTTTTAATTCGTTTTTAAGGTTTAGTCCCAATTGCATGTGATCAATTATTCTCATCAGCCCAATATTTTTTTTATATCCCATTGAATTAATAAATGTGATTTTTAACTTATCGGATACTTTTTTACTAAATAAGCCATTAAACCTATGTTTTTTCTCTTGATGATAAAAGTTGCTTGTAAAAATATGTACTTTATGTCCTCTACTAGTCAGATAATTGCTTAGATTCATAGCTCGCATTGGTCGAGCATTTGTAATGTCAGTATGCATGGGTTCACCAGTTTGCAAAATCCAAAATAGCATAGTTTAAGCCTTTCTTGATTTGATAAGGAACTCTGGCAATGATGTCATAAGAATTAGAATAAAAAAGATGATGGTTAGAATTAAGCCTCCAAGGATAGTAGTGATGCCTCCATGAATGAAATTTGAGGCGCCATCCATAAAAATAAAATTGATATACAAGATGCCTGTATTATCTACTCTTAAAAAGAAATGCTTAATCATCCCTAAGAAAATGCCTATTAAAAATAGATAGCATGTAAGGGAATAAACACCATAATCCATATAAGCTGAAGCAACCAGTCCAAATGCACTTACGTCAAAAAGGTTGGGTGGTGGCCTATTAGAGTAAACATACGTTCCCGTACCCCTAAAGGGATGCATTGGTTTGTTTGCATATAGAAATGGAGGTAAATTTGAAGTAATTGAGTAATTCGCAATGCGTCCTTTGAAATACGGAATTTCATGTGAGCCTGCCCTTGATAGAATATTTGAATATCCAACTGCGAGTCCCTCCTCTCCAAACCTATCAACAACTCTAGAAAAAAATGAGGATACTAGATTGTTATCTGTATTAGCCAAAGGATTTGCGCTTGCAGCTCTTTGTAAAGTTGCTGCTCCACCAACAAATATTGAAATAATAAGTATGACTGCCATATTGAAAATTAGTGCGCTTCTCAGGTTTAATTTGCTTTGAGATCTGTAGATAGAAATAGCTGCAAAGAAAACTAGAACAACAGTCAAGAGACCGCCTCTACTAAGAGATAAGATCAAAGATGCCGATATTAAAAACAGTGTTATAAAAAAATAATTTTTCTTTGATTTTGTGGTGATCATTATGATTGCTGCAGCAACGATCATAAGACCAAGAGATTTGTCTATCCAGCCACCTAGAAAACTTTTTTCTGTAATATATGCACCACTTTGAAGCAGAACAATATCGATTATGCTTAATCCTGAAAATAACATCCCAACTAATGGTAATGAAACTCCTATGACCAAAGAGTACTTTATAAACGTTCTAGTTTTAGGATGGCTTACCGGCAATATAGGTGAAGGAGAGTAATGTTCAAAACAGTACCTGTAGAAACTGATTCCTAGCCATAATGAAACTATGCCCAGACAGTGGATCATTGTGCTAAATGCAAGGTCATATTTATCTAAGGCCACTATTCCAGATATTGAAAGTAAGTTTGCTGAGATAAGTGTTACAAAGATGAGAAATACACCAATGCCTTCATAAGATCCGAATGTAAACTTTCTTAAAAATAAAATTGATAAGAAAATAAGAGCAGTTGAAGCAACTAGGAGTGGTATCAAAATAGTTACTCCATTAAAAATCTTTTATAAATCTCATTAATTTCATTCAAAACTCTTCTCTTTTGGTATTTAGAAAATGCATCACTAATATTGTAATTAGCTATTGTTTCTAGCAACTCTCTATCTTCATGAAGGTTTTTAATGATCTGAAATAATTTTTCTATATCCCCAGGACTTACAAGGAAACCATTTTTTGGACCAACGACTTCTGGAATTGACCCGACCGTTGAAGAAATAATCGGAAGGCCAAATGCCATAGCCTCAAGAATTGATATAGGTTGGCCTTCAGCATAGCTTGGCAACAAAAAAATATCGCTGGTCTTTAAAATATTATTCTTTTGATGATCTTGAAGAGGACCATATATAAAAACAACTTCAGTCAAGCCTTTATCTCTCACTAGCTTATTGAAAATATCAACCTGCCCACCACCAATAATTTTAAAAATTACGTTAATTTTATTGTTTTTACATTTATCAGCTAATTTTACGATATCAAATGTTCCTTTTTGAAATCCTAAATAACCAAGTGTTACAACTTCTAAAGTTTTTGTTTGATTGGATGATGAGGCCACCTGTCTATTTGGATTTAGAATTTCGCAATCAACTCCATTAAAAATATTTGCAGTTTTTGTTTTAACATTGGCTGAATGAAGTAAAAAATTTTCTAGTCCTGGCGACTGAACAACAATGACATTTGAAAGATTTAATAAACTTGTTATCGCTCTTTTAAAAAAAATATTACTTGAGTTATATAAATCGTCAATTTGGCCAAGAACATGAAAAATTGTTTTAATACCTAATATCTTACCTATCAGGATGTTTAGAGAGTTTCTATAAAAACCTAGCCCACCCGTGGATAGGACATGCATTATTTTTGGTCTAGTTAAAAAAATTTTTCTAAGGAGGCTTAAATAATTTTTAGTAATAAACAATAAAACTTTAATAGTATTTATAAATCCATCTCTTCTAATAATATTAAATGTATTTTTAGAAGTCTGTATTTTTGGCCTTAGTCTGTTAGGAATATTATCGTTGTGAAGAATAATTTCATATACGTCGTTTAAATGTGAATCAATAATATCTCTGCAATAGCTAACAATTCCCCCATAAGGTGGTGGTTTAGGCCCGATTAAGATAATTGATTCTTTATCTTTCACTATCAAAGATACCATATTTTTCTGATGGATAAATAAATGGGCTACCTGCTAAAATACCATTACATATAATATCTAAACCTTTTGATTTGCCCTCTCTAAGTTGCACAAAACTATCAATTCTTGGAACAAATTGAGGTTCACCGCCTGTTGCGTCGACAATATCTAGCGGTATCATTCTTCGAAAGAAGAAATGATATGCATATTTCTTTGCTAATGTAATTTGTTCTTTTGTCATCGAGGACTTGAAAGGAAGCATATCTAGAATTTGCTTATAAGATGACTCACTATCAGCGTCATGAGTAAGTCCTTTGTTTCGGATCCATGCTTCTCCAGCAACAATAACTGGCATACCCACACTTGCTAACTCAACACCTGTTTTTGTGCCATAAATAATTGCTGCATTACATAAGTCCATTAATTTGTAAGTGCTTATATCACTCTGTGGTGAAATAACAAAGACATTCTTGGGGATTTTGGGAAAGTGCTTTCTAATTTCTTTGACGACTGGTTGCCTAGAAGGTATATCTCCTGAGATTTCAGCAGGATGAATTCTTATGACAAGTTGCAAATCTTGTCGTTGTTCAAAATATTGAATAGTACTTACAACCCACTCAAGCATATTTTTAAATGCATTTGCAGGATAGTGAAGTTGTGCATCCCATGCGACATTTGTAAGCATTCCAATGATAGGTTTGGTCTTATCAAGACCCTTGAGAGAGCTTATTATTCCCTCACTACTTTCAATTGGTTTATCGCTTTGAAACATAATCCAGTCTCTGCCGCCTCTTTGTCTTGAGTCTAGATACTTTTCAATCTCAGCCTCATCAAATGATGAAAAATCAAAATTCTTCCAATCAGCTTGAGGTTCATGCATCAATGTATGATGATAAGTATCATCGTGGCTAAAAATAAAAGATTTTTTTCTGTACGCAACATTCCAAGTAACAATCCTAGCCCCAGATTTTTTTCCAAAGTAGGAAATAATACCCTGAGGAATATATATTCCATTAATTAAAGAAATAACATCAAACCCCTTATCCTTCATTAAATTTTCTATAACTGTCTTGGAAATGAGGGCTGAATGTATGAATTTTTTTAAAATAGACTGTGACTCAGCATCTTCTTCTATTACAGAGCTGGCAAAATACCTCAAACAACCAGCCTTGGCATGCTCATATATAGCCTTTTGATCAGCATCTAAGTTTTTATAATCCATTTTGTAAATTAATTCAGATTCTTTTAAAAGATCATTTACCTGGTCTTTAGATACATACTCCGAAAATTTATGAATTTTAAGTCCTGTTTTATTAAGATGAAGCAAGCCATCTTTTGAGCAGTTTTTGCAAAAGTGTTTTTGAGGGCCACTCTTGATCATGTCTTTTGGTGACAATATCCCAGCCTCTGTCATCAAGCATCCAGGTAAAAAATTATCGCAAAGCAGATAGTGAACTTCTGCATTCCTTTCACTTAGGGCCAATCCAAGCAATGAGTCTAAATTTACTGCTGTTGGAAGACCTCCAACGCTTGTAGAAATTAAGACCTTTTTTCTTTTGAAAATAACTTCATTATTTAAATTCTCTAGTCTTTTTGGATAGTCAGGAAAAATATAATTACTTCTTCTGTAGGCGTAATAAGCTCTCTTTATAAAGGGAGACTTTGATACAATTTTTTTAATTATTTTTTTCATTTTTTAAGTCTTAGTTTAAGCTGATAAAAGAAAATATCAGCTATTTTATATATCATTGCGTAAAGCTTATTGAAAATTGAATTTCTTTGTAAATTCCACCTATCAGCAAAATTTTTAAATTTAATATCATCCTCTAGGATATAAATACCTTTCATCAAATTAATATGAAGATTATGGTAAAAATAACTTGAAATGTTTTTAATAATACCTGGTTTAAGGGAATAAAGTGTCCATGTACCGATATCAATCTTTTTAGCTAAATTCAATGAAGATAATTTCAATTTTCGCGATAAGTTTAGTAGTTTATTATTCTTTGGAAAAACTTTTTTGAGCTCTAGGATCCCTATCAATGCAAACAGATGTCCATTAAATATTTTATAGTTTTCATGCGACCATTCTTCAATTACAAATCCATCACCTAGCCTTGAGGCCAATCCACCTTTTTCAATAGCAATTGTCATAGGACGTAACAATAAGATAATTTTTCTTAGAATATGTGCTTGATTTTTTATGAGGTAGTATCTGCAAAGAACAGATATTGCCAGGCCTTGAGCCATTCCAGATTTATATCTTGATCCTGAATCTAAAGATATATAAAAGATTGCTGTATCTTGATTATTAATCCTTGCGAATGAGGAATTATCCAAAATCCATTGAGCGCAATGAATAAATATTTCTAAACTTTCTTTTGAATTTTTTTCTATATATTTTGAATAATGGCCAAGCGCAAATTGAGAAATAACAATTGGAGAGTAAATGCTTTCTCTTGATTTTGACCAATGCTGAGATGATAGATCTAACAATGGAATTCCATTTTTATCATATTCACCAGAAAAATTAGTCTTGTATTGAAAATTTATGGGGTAATCACCATTTTTAATTTCACATGAAGTTGGATGAGGGCAATGCCAATAATCATAATAAAAATCATCAATAAAATATGACTTTACAAAATTATAGATCATGGAAATTTTTATCATTTTTAGAAAAATTTCTTTAAAAAATAATTACAAACATTTTTAAGGCCATCTTTTATAATGATTTGTGGATAAATATTCTGGCTTTTCAAAAGAGCATTATCTGAGATCAAACAAGATGGATTTAAATCATCATCGAGATCCTCAAAGGTCAATTCAATTTTTGTATTAACTAAATTGCGTATTTGCAAGATAAGACCTCTAATTTCAGTCTGAATTCCTGTACCAATATTAAAAATATTATTAACTTTCCATGAATTATTATAAATAAGTTGGATTATTGCTCTTGAAACATCATCAATATGAATAAAATCTCTGTAAATATTTGGTTTTACATGAAGAGTTAGATTTGAATCCAAATTATAAATTTTTAAGATATTATCAAAAATTACTTGTTTTTGGAGTTGTGGTCCATAAACAGAAAACGGTCTTAAAATTAAAAAATTATTTTTAGAATTGCCGAAAGTCGATTCAACAATACTTTCACATTCTTTTTTATACCAACCATAATCAGAAATTGGATTTAAGGTATCATTTTCAGAAGACTTTCCAAAAGAAGATTCGCCATATACTGCTGCTGATGAAACATAAATATATAAGGTATTTTTAAGTGAAGCTATTTGCTTGGTAACAATTTCAGTTGCATTTATGCAAGATTCAATTCTTGAAAGATCTTTTGAATCTTTTACAAGTGATATTCCAGCAAAATCAATACAGATATCAGGATTCCAAGCTTTAATCATTTGCCAATTAATGTCTTTAAAATCGCCAAACAAAAATTTAGCATTATAGTTACTGCTATATTTAGTTCTATTCAGACATAAAATTTCATTATTGTTATGGATTAAATCTTCAACAAGTTTTGTTGCAATGGCACTTCTAGAGCCAATGATTAAATATTTCATTAACGATTAAAAAAAGACTTATTATAACCTCTACTTGATTTAGCATATAGGTTTGATTTTTAGTGTTTACTAGTACAAAGAGAAATAAACTTCATCAAAGCTTTTAAAAAATACATAGCCTATAATTTATAAATGAAGAAAGCATTGATCACTGGAATTTTAGGTCAAGATGGATTTTACCTTGCAAAATTACTGAAGAGTAAAGGTTATAAAATTTATGGAATTCATGAAACTGCAAATGATAAATTAATATCTAATTTCTCTAAATTTTACAAAAAAGCAGTCTTTTTAATAGAATGTAACATCACTGATAAAGATAAAGTTACTGATTTAATAAAAGAAATCAAACCAGATGAGTGCTATCATTTAGCCGCAAAAAGCTTTGTCCACACAAAACCTGATGAGACTCAAGAAATCTTTGAAGTTAATATAAATGGGACACTCTACCTTTTAAATGCGATCTTAAATTATGCTCAAAAATGCAAATTTTATTTTGCTGCAACCAGTGAGATGTTTGGTTCAGCTCTTGAAACTCCACAAAATGAAAGTAGTGTCTTCAATCCAAGGTCTCCCTACGGAATATCAAAACTTGCAAGCTATAATCTTGTGAAGTTCTATAGAGATCACTACGGCATATTTGCGGCATCAGGAATATTGTACAATCATGAATCACCTAGAAGGAGTGACAAATTTGTAAGCAAGAAAATAGTCCGTGGCGCTATAAACATCAAAAATAAGAAAGAGAAAAAACTGATTTTAGGAAATATTCATGCTAAAAGAGATTGGGGTTATGCCGAGGACTATGTTCAAGCAATGTGGATGATGTTGCAATACAGTAATCCTGACGATTTCGTTATATCAACAAATCAACTGCACTCAGTTAAGGAGTTTCTAGAGATTGTTTTTGGATATTTTGAGCTTGATTGGAAAGATTTTGTTGAATTTGACAAGAAACTTTACAGAGAAGAATCTACATTACAGTTAAGAGGTGATTATTCTAAGGCAAAAAAAGTACTTGGATGGATACCGAAAACGGATTTTAAAAAAATGATTGAAAAATTAATTGAAGCCGAACTAAATGATATTTCAAATGAAAAAAAATAATTTTTACGAAAAATATTCAAGCAATCATAAAAAAAATGTTTTAAATGAAATAGATATTGAATTCTTTAAGGGCAAGGTACCCAGATATAACAAACAATTTAAAAAAATTCTTCCCAAAGATACTAAATCCAAAATCCTTGAACTCGGTTGTGGGAATGGTTCGCTAGTTTGGTGGCTAAATTCCATAGGGTATTCTAATGTTAACGGAATTGATATTAGCGAAGAACAGGTTGAAATAGGTAAAAATTTAGGTTTGGATAATATTCATTGCGGGGATGCATTTAATTATCTGAATGAAAGATCGAACTATTTTAATGTAATATTTGCTTTAGATTTTCTTGAGCATTTTAATAAAGAGGAGATAACAACCCTTTTAAGCTTATGTCATAACTCATTGACTGCTGATGGACTAATTGTTGTCCAGGTGCCTAATGCTGAATCTCCCTTTTTTGGAAGAATAAGATATGGAGATTTTACTCATGAAATTGCTTTCACAGCTTCAAGTTTAAAACAACTATTCTTGCAATATAGATTTAAAGAATTAGATTTCATGCCATATGAGCCTATTAGTACAAACCTAAAATCATTTATTAGATTAATGACTTGGAGATTTTTGTCTCTTGCATACTCTTTCTTTATTACTGTTGAAATGGGTTCAACAAAAAAAAGAATAGTTACACAAAATATTATTTGCTTTGCAAAGAAGTAACTATGTTAAAAAACATACTTATTGTTGGCAATTACCCTCCCCCTTTTGGTGGAGTTCCTAGACATTTAGAGTATCTAGTCCCAGCATTATCAAAGAGAGGATGGAATGTTCATGTTTTGTCAAGCGGAAGAACAGGCAGACAAACAATTGGCAATATTAATATATATAAACTTCCAATTCTTTCTAAGTTATTTATATTTGTAAAATTTTTACTCTTTGAAGATACTATTAAAAGACCAAAAGCAAAGAGTTTTAAAAAGAATTTTGGTGACTCAATATTTCTTGCTATTGGTAGTAAAATTGTTAAAGAAAATAATATCCAGCTAATAAGCAGTTATAACTTTAGTTCAAATGGTCCTGTTGGAGCTTCATTAGCAAATCATTTTGGAATAAAACATGTTTTAACAAATTTTGGTGAGTTTTATAGTAATTCACTATTCTTTAACCACAACAAATCACTTGTAAATCATATTTTAGAAAATACTGATAAATTCCTTGCAATGAGTAATCATTGTGCGTCTGGATATAAAAAGATTGGTCTTACCCCAAAAGTTGAAGTAATAAGGTATGGAGTAATGCCCAATGAGTTCAATCCGACATCGGATAGATTGGATATTAGAAAAAATAATCAGATTTCATCATCTGACATTGTTGTAATGTTTTGCGGAAGAATCACAAAAGACATGGGAATATATTTATTTTTAAATGCGATAACAAAAATACTCTTAATTAACAAAAATTTAAAATTTATTATTGTTGGAGCTAAGGGACCTGCTCATAATAATGTTTTAGATTTTTGTAAAGAATATTCTGATAACGTTTTCTATTTTAATGATGTTCCTTTCAAAAACCTTCAAGACTATTATTTTGCCAGCGATATTTTAGTGGTTCCTACACTTGGTGAAAGAGCATGTGGAAGCCTAGCCGCAATTGAAGCCATGTCTTGTAAAAGAGCAGTTATTGGCTCGAACATTGGAGGTATTCCAGAGATTATTTCTGACAATCGTTCTGGATTATTGTTTGATATTGATGATGATAAAGATCTGATGAGTAAGATCCTGCTTTTAAGCAAAAACAAAGGGTTAATAAAAAAATTTGGGCATTACGGCAGAGAAATAGTTGAGCAAAATTTTGATGAGCAAGCAGCCGACTCAAAGATAATTGATATTTTTGAAAAATTAATTGGATAAGTATGTTTAGTAAAGCGCTAGCTCATTTAATTACTTATATGCCTGCAAAGGTTATACCATCACTTGTTACCATGATAATGATTCCTGTCATTACAAGAATCTTTTCAACATCTGAATATGGTTACTACACTATTACACTCTCTCTAGCGACACTGATTTCATCTTTTTGCATGGGATGGCTTTCATCTTCAGTTGTCAGATTCATGCCTGAGACTAAAGATAGTTTTTCAAGAGACATGGTAATAAGGTGCGTAACAAAATGGGCGATATTCACTCTAATTATAGTGTCTTTATTACTTGCTCTTATATTAGCATTTGGGGTTTTTTCATTTAAATCAGATATATTATATTTTGTTATTACTGGGTTCGGATTAAT
>MDTG01396265.1_pt1 | contig 13239 bp, 13 predicted proteins | sample 811421 | NCBI WGS metagenome assembly MDTG01 (sample SAMN05326645, study PRJNA326480) | marine metagenome | isolation source: seawater | place: Pacific Ocean: South East | collected 2011
AAGCAGCAGGTTGCTAACTTGTCGTACATGGCAACATGTACCGTGGGTTCGAATCCCACTCTCTCCGCCATTTTATAGTTCTGATTTTGCATAATTTTTGTCAATTAAAAATCTTGCTTTTATACCTAAGTTTAAGAATGGTTGCGGAGGTAGCCAGTTAGGTTTTTTAGCTTTCTGAATCAATTTGACCTCATTTGTTATATTATTAGATGCTACATTTGCTATTTCTTCACCAAATAAGGTACCAAGTCCAATGCCAGATCCATTAAAGCAACCAGCAGCATAAATATTTTTATTAATTTTTTTGAAAATAGGAGCTGCATTTCCACTTCTGCAAACAGTACCAGACCAGCTAGTTTCAATAATATTTTTTGGCAATGAAGGAAACCTTTTTAGAATGCCTTTTAGATGAATGTTCTTATTAATTTCTGTATTTGTAAGATTTTTATTAAGAGAGACTGTATTTCTAATGAGAATCCTTCGATCTTTTGTCATTCTAACTGTTGCACCCATTGGTCTTACAGATAAGACTCCCCACTCACTAGGTGATCCAATATTTTCAAATTCTTTTTCTGTTAAATTTCTTGTTAAGCTAGCAGTTAATATCAGAGGAAAACTATACTGTTTTTCTACACCAAGTGAAGATAAAAAACCATTCGTGCAAAATATAATTGATGAAGCTTTAATTATACCATTATTGAATGTACATTTAATTCTCTTGTTTTCTTCATCCCATTTAAGTAATGGTGAATTTTCATAAAGTGTTACATTTTCAGGCAAAGAGTCAACCATTGCTCTTGCCAATTTTCCTGGATTTAAAAGAATTCCACCATGAGTATATAAACCAATTTTATAAAATTCAGTTCCAAGTTTATTATGTAGCTCATTTTTTTGTAAGATTTGGTTTTTAATTTCTATTGAATTGAGCATGTTATTAAAGCTAATTAATTTTTTTTCGTCTTCTATTTTTGATGATGCATAATATTTTCCACATTTATTCCAGTCACAATCAACTTGATATTGAGTTATAAATTTTTTTACTTTTCTTATGCCTAAAGAATATAGGTCACACTTAGCTTTATATTCCTCAGTACTTTTGGGTGTTATGAACCCATCGTTCATAGTACTTTCAACTAAATAGCCAGAGTTTCTGCTACTTGCACCTTCTCCCGCAACTTGAGCATCTACGACTACAATATTCATATTTGGATGCATATTCCCTAGTTGCCTAGCCGCCGAGAGTCCTGTGTAACCAGCTCCAATGATTAGCCAATCACAACTAGCTTGGCCTTGGAATTCTTTTATACCTGTTCTTTTAGGTAATTCGCTAATCCATCCACAAGAGTTGTCATTATTAGGCAACATAATCTTAAGAGCTATTCTTTTTTATAGGTTTAATTATTGTTTTCCCACCTACATAACCTCTATTTAAATTATCAAGTATTGAGTAAGGTTGAGGAGTATTATTGCCTTCTATGAAACTGTAAACCTGAATATTTTCCAAAACTCTTTGAACATAGTTACGAGTTTCTTTAAATGGGATTAGTTCTATCCAATCAACAGCATCAATATCATCTTTTCTAGGGTCCCCATATTTTTTGATCCAAGCAGCAACTCTAGATTCACCTGCATTATAAGCAGCAAGAGTCAAAATATAGGAACCATCTAAATTAGAAAGAAGAATATCTAAATAAGCACTACCAAGAATAACATTATACTTAGGGTTTTCAGTTAACATATTTTTTGAATACTTAAGATTTAATCCTTCAGATACTCTCTTGGCAGTATAAGGCATTAATTGCATTAGACCTTTAGCGCCTGCATGGCTACCTGCTTTAGGGTCAAATTGGCTTTCTTGCCTAATTACAGAGTGAATTAAGCTTTGATCAGGAAATATAATTTTACCAAATTCAGGTCTGTCGACAACCGGAAAACTTTTTGTATCTAATATTACATTGTTATAATAAAAAATTTTCCCTGCCTGAACTGCAAAATCATACCTTTCAATATCTGTTGCTATCTGCATTGCATTTGATGCGATAGCTATATCTTCTCTATCTGCTAGATCTTTGATAAATTTTTTAACTATTTTGGGTCTATTAAATTCATTGAGAAGAGATATAGCTGAATAAACCTTTCTATTAAGTTGTTTAGATTCTTCAGATTCATTTATTTTAACATTCACAACTGGTTCAAAGAAAATATTTTCTTCGGATTTTACACCTGCTAATTGTCCATAAAATGTTAAGGTATAAGTCGATGCTTTACTGAACCATTTCTGAGATTCAGTAGTATTTCCAATTTCCTCATATGATTTACCCATCCAATAAGCTGCTCGAGCTTTTGAAATTGGTCTAGAAGAGACGTTCCATATCTCTTTAAAATGTTTTAGAGCCTTTTTGGGTTTATCTAAGAAGGTAATACTAATCCAACCAGCCATCCACTCAGCTTGAGCAATATCAGCATTTGAGGTTAAACCATGATTTGTTGCAAGTTTATATGCTGTGTTATACTGATGTTTATCAATTAACCTTCGAATTAAAATATTTTTTTGACGCCAAAATTTGTCTGGTCTCTGAAGTTCTTCTGGATCAGTGTCACTTATTGATAAAAGTAATTCGAGTGCACTATCATACTTTCTTTTTTTGACTCGCCATCTTATCCTATCATGCACTAAACCAGGATGATTAGTGAGTTGTCTTGGAACTTTAGCGATAAGCTCATCAACCCCACCTGCAAATGAGATAAGACCTATTCTTGCTTCAAATAGTTTTTGATAATCTTTATCTACATACTTTATTAATCTACTTGCAGTTCGATACTTTCCATTCCATAGCAGTTCATTAATTCTTTCTTTATGATCTTCTTGATTCAAAAAATTTTTAAATTTTTTAATGACTTTAGCTTGTTCTTTTCTTGTTAAGCTACCATTAATGTACCCATCTTTGATGAGAGATCGACCTTTTTCAATTTCATTAATATTTAATAATGCATTTCCATAATATATTTTACCCCATCCAGTTTGAGGAGGGTTGTCTCTAAAATAACGAATCAGGTCACTATTTGCTTCTTGAAATGATATTTTTGACTCTGCTTTTAATTTTATATCTTCAATTAGTGGCCATTCAGAATTATTATTTATATAATTTTTGTAGTTTGAAAAAGTTAAATCAGTAGCTCCATTGTAGTATCTTAACCATTCAAGAATATCTCTTGCTAAATCATCTTTAATATTTGATTGAATTCCTTTAACTCTTTCCCATTTATATTGCTCTGCTCTTTCTAAAGCCAACTCAAATAATTCATAATCTTTATTGCTAAGTATTTGTGATAAAATAGGTTGGGCTGGCCTTTTTGTAGGAAAAAGCTTGTCAATCATAAGTGATGCTGCTACATGATCAGGTCTTTTGAGAGGATAATTAGATGCCGATGCGTCTAATCCATAGGGAATAAATGCTAATAATATGATTAATGCTATTTTTTTCACAAGATTAAGATATTTTTTTATGGGAGTATATTTATGATTTATTGTTTTTTAAATCATTAATAATGTTAAAATAAATTTATGTTTAAAGGATCATTTACAGCTCTTATTACGCCATTTAAGGATGAAAAAATTGATGAAGAATCATTTAGGTCTTTTATAGATTTTCAAATAGAGAGCGGTATTCATGGCGTTGTTCCAGTTGGAACAACTGGGGAGTCACCAACTTTGTCTCATGAAGAACACAAGAAAGCTGTTGAGATTTGCATAAATCAAGTAAATAAAAGAGTTCCTGTAATAGCTGGTACTGGATCAAATAATACTGAAGAGGCCATTGACCTTACCTGCCATGCTGAAAAAGTTGGCGCGGATGCAGCTTTGATAGTTACTCCATATTATAATAAACCAACTCAAAATGGAATGTATAAACACTATGAAGCTATAGCCAATAATTCAAATATACCAATAATTATCTATAATATACCCGGTAGATCTATAGTGAATATGACCAACGAAACGATGAAAGAGCTGTTTAAACTTAAAAATGTTTTAGGGGTAAAGGACGCAACTGCAGATATACCAAGAGTTTACAGCTCAAGAATTGATATAGGAAAAGACTTTAATTTATTAACTGGAGACGATGCTACTTGTTTAGCATTTATGTTATATGGTGGCCACGGAACAATTTCCGTTACATCAAATATTGCTCCGAAACTATGCTCAGATTTTATGAGTCTTTGCTTGGAAGGAAAATTTAAAGAAGCATGCAAAATTAATGATATACTTATGCCTTTACATACAGCTTTATTCATAGAATCAAGTCCTGGTCCAGTCAAATATGCAGCTAATAAGTTAGGTCTTTGTTCAAGTGAAGTAAGACTTCCTCTTACAGAAATTTCTGATGAAACTAAAAAAATTGTAGACCAAGCATTAAAACATGCTTCACTTATTTAATTTTGCAAATAGCAGCTCAAAATAGAAAAGCACGTTACAATTACTTCTTTATTGAAGTTTTTGAAGCAGGGATTCAGTTAATGGGAAGTGAAATAAAATCATTACGTGATGGTAGAGTGGATATTTCTGAATCATTCGCTAGAGAAGAAAACAATGAAATATTTTTAATTAATTCTTATTTTTCAAAATATGCCAATTCTTCATACATGAATCATGATGAATTAAGACCAAGGAAATTACTTCTCCATAAAAGGGAGATAAAAAGAATATCAGGTAAGATAAACAAGGAGTCCCTCACTTTGATACCTATAAAGCTATATTTTAATAAAAAGGGGATAGCAAAATTAGAAATAGCATTATCGAAAGGTAAGAAACTACAAGATAAAAGAGAGGTCAAAAAAAAGAGAAGTTGGGAAAGAGAAAAGAAGTTATTAAAATGATATATATCATTGGAATTGGTTCAAACATGTCTTCTAAATATGGAGGTCCAGTTGAGTCCCTCAAATTTGCAATCAAACAATTAAATAAAAATAACATTAATGTAATTAAAAAATCATTCCTATACTCATCACAACCGAAAGACTTCAATGCTGCAGCAAATATTTTTTTTAATGGAGCGATTATGGTTAATACTACCTTAAAGCCAGAATCATTACTTTTTGTTCTAAAAAAAATTGAAAAAAATCTTGGAAGAACTGTATACAAAAAAAATTCTTCACGGACTTGTGATTTAGATATTTTACTTATGCGTCCAGAAATGATTCAATTAATAAAAAAAAATAAGGCAAAATGTACCCTCCCACATCCAAGAATGCATCAAAGAGAGTTTGTGCTAAAGCCAATGATGGACATATGTTCAAACTGGATACATCCTGAGCTAAATCAGAGAATATATGACATATATAAAGCTAATTACTCAGGAGAAAAACTATATAAAATTCCCAAAAAGCTCTAAATTTCAATTTTTTTCTACTTCACTATATGCTGAATGTATGATTTATAAGGATTAATTATGGTTCAAAATGAGCTAATAAATAAAGTAAAATCTTATGATCCTGATTTAAATGTTCAGATGATAGAGAAAGCTTATGATTTCGCATTATCTGCACATAAGTCTCAACGAAGACATTCAGGTGATCCATATATTTCTCATCCATTAGCTGTTGCAGATATACTGTTAAGTCTAAAACTTGATACATCTACAATTATAACTGGTTTATTACATGACACTCTTGAAGATACTCTAACAACTGAAAATGATTTGAGAATTGAATTTGGGGAAGAGGTGGTTAAGTTAGTTAATGGTGTTACCAAACTTTCTAAAATAGAGACTTATACTGAGAATAAATTTCAGGCAGAAAATTTTAGAAAATTAATATTAGCAATGTCAAAGGACATAAGAGTTTTATTAGTAAAGCTTGCAGATAGATTGCATAACATGAGAACTGTACATTTTATACCTCAAGAAAGTAGAAGAAAAAGAATCGCATCTGAAACTATAGAAATATATGCACCTCTTGCAGGAAGATTAGGTATGCATGAGTTTAAAGATGAATTAGAAGATTTATCATTTCAAATTCTAAATCCATCAGCATATTCTTCAATTTCTAACAGAATAGAATACCTTAAAAAGGATACTTCCAATCTAACTGAAAAGATTAAAGAAAAGATATCTGTGCTTTTAGAAAAAAATGAAATTTCAAATAAGATAGTTGGAAGAGAGAAGAAGATCTACTCTGTCTGGAATAAAATGCAAAATAAGCAAATAGCCTTTAGACAATTGTCAGATATCTTTGCATATAGGATTTTAGCGGATACTGTAAATGATTGTTATGCTATATTAGGGGTAATTCACAATAGATGGCCAGCTGTCCCAGGCACTTTTAAAGATTATATCTCAACTCCAAAAATAAATAATTATCAATCAGTTCATACAACAATTGTAGGACCAGAAAGACAAAGAGTAGAACTGCAAATAAGAACTAAGGAAATGGACACTATTGCTGACAGAGGGATAGCGGCACATTGGTCTTATAAAGAAAATTATAATTTAGTAGATAATTCATCTTCAGATCCTGTAAATGTTACCTGGTTAAGAGATTTAGTTGAAATACTTGATAGTGGAGCTTCTTCAGAAGAACTTCTTGAGGCTACAAAATTAGAAATGTTCCAAGATCAAGTATTTTGCTTTACCCCGAAGGGAGACCTTATTCATCTGCCTTCAAGCTCTAATTCAATTGATTTTGCTTATGCTCTTCATTCAGAAATAGGAAATAGGTGTGTTGGATGTAAGATCAACGGTAAACCAAAACCACTATATACAAAGATACAGAATGGTGATGAAATTGAAATTTTAACATCTAAAAATCAAGAACCTTCAGAAACTTGGGAAAATATAGTTACAACTGCAAAAGCACAATCATCTATAAAAAAATACTTTAAAAAACAGGAGAAAGATGAATTTGCAAATCTTGGAAAGAAAATTTTAGAAAAAGTTTTAGACAAAGATCAAGAAGCTTCAGTTGAGTTAATAAGCTCTATTGCTAGAAAACTTAATAGAAGAAGTTCAGAGGAATTGTTGATTTCAATTGGCAAAGGTCACATAAAACCTAGGCAACTGATAAAATTAAAACCAAAATCAAGACTTTCATTTTTTTCAAGATATAGAAGGCCTAAAAAGATGCATAATATTCCATTGGAAATAAAAGATTTACATCCTGGAGTTGCAATTCATTTTTCTGAATGCTGCTTACCTTTACCAGATGAAGATATAATTGGAATTACTTCAGAGGATTCTGGGATAATAATTCACTCTTTAAATTGTGAAGAGTTAAATAAAGACTATAAGAAAGAAGAATGGGTAAGTGCCACTTGGAAAGATGTTGATCAAGACCAATTCTTTTCATCCAGAATAAAGGTCTCAGTTAAAAATGAACCAGGTTCTCTTGGAAAACTTGCAACTATTGTAGGCAGTGAAAAAGGTAATATAACTAATCTTAATATTTCTGAAAAAGGTAAGGATTTTTTTGATATGATATTTGTTATAGATGTAAAGAATCTTTTACATTTAAGATCTATAATTAACGCACTAAGTAAAGTAGAGAATGTAAGCGCAGTATCAAGACTGTTTATTAATTAAATATGAATAAACAAGAACTTTTAAATATTTTTGAGGAAACTGGTGCATTACAGTATGGTCATTTTATCCTCTCTTCAGGGAAAAGATCAGGTACTTATTGTCAATGTTCAAAACTCTTTATTGACTTAAAAATATCAAACAAAATTGGAGTAGCTTTAGCAAGGAGGATTAAATCTAAAATCAGAACTAAAATTGATTATGTTGTAGCCCCAGCACTAGGTGGCATCTTAGTTGGTTATGAAGTTGCGCGTAGCTTAAATTCCAAATCAATTTTTTTTGAAAGAATAAATAATGAGTTTGAATTAAGAAGAGGATTTGAAATTAAAAAAAATAAAAATGTTTTATTGATTGAAGATGTAATAACTACAGGCAAATCTTCAAGAGAATGCTTAGAAAAATTATATAAGATGCAAATTAACTTACTTGGTGTTGCATGTGTAGTGGATCGCTCACAAGAAAATATATTTAATGACCATAAAATAATCTCACTTTTAAAACTTGATATACCTACCTATGATCCTGATAAAATTCCTGAAAATTTAAAAAAGATTGATCCAATTAAGCCTGGTAGTCGAAAAATTTAGTTTATGAAGAACTTGCCAAGACTAGGTGTGAATATAGATCATGTTGCGACGCTTAGGAATGCACGGGGAGAGAATTATCCAAGTCCACTTAAGGCTGCACTTTTATGTAAAGAGTATGGAGCTGATGGGATCACAGCTCATTTGAGAGAGGACAGAAGACATATAAAGGATGAAGATATTTTTGAGATAAAGGAAAAAGTTGATTTACCTCTCAATTTTGAAATGGCACCCACCGATGAAATGCTTCAGATAGCAATCAAATCAAAACCTAATGCATGCTGTATTGTCCCAGAAAAAAGAGAAGAAGTGACTACAGAAGGTGGAATCGATATAAAAAAGAATCACAATATTCTTGCGCACATTATTAAAGAGCTTAAACAAAATAGCATTCGAGTTTCGATATTCATAGATCCTTCTGAAAATCAGATAATTGAAGCAAAAAATATTGGGGCAGATATAGTTGAGATACATACAGGTGAATTTTGTAAAAATGTCCATCTTGCATTAGATTATGAGAAATCGTTTATTAGGATTAAAGAAGCTTCTTTTTTAGCAAACAAAATAGGATTAGAGGTTCATTTAGGACATGGGATTACTTTTGAATCAATTTCAAAACTTGCCGAAATAGAAGAAATTAAAGAATTTAATATTGGTCACTTTATTGTTTCTGAATCAATATTTTTAGGATTGAAGGAAACTATAAATGAATTTAAACGTTTAATAAAGAAGGGAAGAATTTCTAGATGATTGGTATAGGCTCTGATATTTTAGACATTAGAAGAATTGAAAAAACACTTTTAAGATTTGGTGATAGATTTAAAAAAAGAATTTTTACTAAGTCTGAAATTGAAAAATGTGAAAAAAGAAAACTAAGTACAGAATGCTTTGCTAAAAGATTTGCTGCCAAAGAAGCAGCAGCCAAAGCCTTAGGTACAGGTTTTAGAAAAGGAGTATATTGGAAAGATTTAGAAGTTATAAATTTACCTTCAGGAAAGCCCTCAATGATTTTTTATGGAAATTCAAAAAAACACCTTGATTCATTGATGCCAAAAAACAATGTACCGATTGTAAATTTATCTATTACTGATGAGTTTCCATATGCCCAAGCAATAGTAACAATTAATTCGGATACAGCATGAGTGATAAAGAATCTACCTTTTCATGGATTAAATCTAATTTGATAACTATTTTCTATGCAGTACTTATAGCACTAGCAATCAGAACATTTCTTTTTCAACCTTTTTTTATTCCATCATCTTCAATGGAACCTGGATTATTAGTTGGTGATAGAATTTTTGCCTCAAAATATGATTACGGATATAGCAGTCATTCTTTGCCTTTTAGTTTGCCAATTATTAATGGAAGGTTATTTGAAAGCTCACCAAAAAGAGGAGACGTAGTTATTTTTAAACCACCGCATACAAAGCTTGACTATATCAAAAGACTGATCGGATTACCTGGAGATAAGATAAAAATAGTTAATGGCATTATTCATATAAATTCAAATCCTATTGAAACAAAATTTATAAGAACTGATGATAAAGGTATTTCTATATATAGAGAGATTTTGCCAAGTGGAGTAAGTTATGAAATAAGAGACTTGGGAGACAAGCCTCAAGACAATATCGATGAATTTTTAGTGCCTGAAAATCATTATTTCTTTATGGGAGATAATAGGGATAATTCAAATGATAGTAGATTTTGGGGCTCAGTTCCGACAGAAAGAATTGTAGCTAAGGCACAAATAATATTTTTTTCGACGAAAGATGGATCTTGGTTTATAGAGTTTTGGCGATGGCCTTTTGATATCCAATTTGAAAGACTTTTTAAATTAATTAAATAGTTTAAATGCATAAGAAAGAAATTAGTGATTTAGAAGATATAATATCATACAAATTTCATGATCAATCTAAGTTGATAAAATCCTTAACGCATAAGAGTTTTGACAAGAATGAAAATAATGAGTCATTAGAATTTCTTGGAGATAGAATTTTAGGATTAGTAATTGCAGAGAAACTAATAGAGGATTCTCCTAACGATCCAGAAGGATTGATTGATAAACGTTATAGTAAGCTTGTCAATAAAGATACTTGTTATAATATTTCACATTTTCTAAGCCTTGGAGATTTTATTTTATTAGGATCAACTGAGATCAGTTCTAAGGGTAATGAAAAAATAAGCATTTTAGCTGACGTATGTGAGGCTTTAATTGGAGCTATTTACTTAGATGGAGGATATTTAGAGTCTAAGAAATTTATATTAAAGTTTTGGAACAAGGAATTCCAATCGATAGATATCAATTTAATAGACTCAAAGTCTTTTTTACAAGAATGGACCCTCAAAAAATATAAGGAATTACCAAAATACAAACTTTTAGAACAATCTGGACCAGATCATGATCCATTATTTAGTGTAGAACTATCTTTTAAAGAATTCAAAAAGGTTAATGAGGAAGGAAAATCTATTAAAGATGCAGAAAAGAAAGCTGCAGAATCATTTATAAAAGTAAATAAAATAGCTTAACAATCAATGAAAAGCGGAACTATCTTATTAATTGGACCTACAAATTCAGGAAAATCTACATTATTAAATAAAATTATTGGTAAACGTGTGACTCTAGTCTCAAGAAAAAAGCAATCAACAACTTTTAATCAGAAAGCAGTTAAAAATTTTTCTGAAGCTGAAATTATCTTATACGATACTCCTGGAATATATTCATCAACAAAAAAAATATCAAACAGAATGTCCAACTCTGCAATTGCAGAAATAGAAACTGCAGCAATAATCTATTTGGTATTAGATATTTCAAAAAAAATAGAGCCAACACTTAAAAAAATCATTAATACTTTGGAAAATAAAGTAAATAAACAAAGAATATTTCTGATTCTTAACAAGATTGATAAGTTGAACAGAGATAAAATTATCTTAAAAATTAAAGACTATGAAGATCAAACTAAGTTAGAGGATATTTTTCCTATCTCTGCTTTAGATGGAGAGGGTATTAATGATTTACTTGAATTTACAAGAAAATATTTACCAAATAGTAAACGCAAGTATACAAAAAAGAAAACAGTTCTTCTTAAAAAAGAACTTTTTTATTCTGAAATTACTAGAGAAAAAATTTATAACAATTTACACAAGGAAATTCCATATCAATGCAAAGTCCATACAGAAGAAATTAAAAGTTCGAAGAATGAAATCACAATTCATCAGAGAATTTCAATAAATAAAAAATCACATAAAAATATTATAATTGGTAAGAGAGGATCTACTCTCAAAGAAATAGGTTCTCAATCTAGGCAAGAAATTGCTAAATTTGAAAATAAAAAAATTAACCTTTTTTTATTTGTTAAATTAGAATCTGAAAGATAGTTATGAGATGGGAAAGTGAAGGTATTGTTTTAGGATTTAATTTACATAATGAAAAATCTTATATTTTAGAAGTTCTCACAAAAGAATATGGTAGACACAAAGGACTTATTAGAGGAATTCACTCAAAAAATCTAAGATCTATAATTGAGCCTGGAAATGAAGTTAAGGCTTTATGGTCAGGCAGACTAGAAACTCACCTTGGGAATTTTACTATTGAACCTATAAAATCATGGTCATCTTTAATATTAAGCAAAAAAGATAAACTTACTGCATTATCGTCATTATGCTCATTGATTTCATTAACTATGGCTGAGAAGCAACCAAATGAATTAATTTATTATAACTCAAAAGAGATGATAAAAAAAATATCCTCAGATGAAGATAACTGGATTAGAGAGTATATTAATTGGGAGTTGGGGCTTCTTTCAGAAATTGGATATGGAATTGATTTAAGTAAGTGTGCTGTTACATCAAAGAAAGATGAATTAGTATACGTTTCTCCTTCAAGTGGAAGAGCAGTGACCCTTGAAGGCGCTGGTTCTTATAAAGATAGATTATTAAAACTTCCAAATTTTATTGTGTCTCATGAATATGAGTATGACAATAATGACATTATGAATGGTTTAGAGCTTACTGAATATTTTTTAAGAAAGAGATTTTTTGAACCCAATAATCTTAATTTCCCTCAAAGTAGGAATCGTTTAAAAGAAATATTTAATAATTAGATATATGAATATAAAAAAAATTGAATTTACCAGCGCACTTGAAGAAAGATATCTCGCATACGCACTATCCACCATTACTCATCGAGCACTACCTGATGTCAGAGATGGATTAAAACCTGTTCACAGAAGATTGCTCTATGCGATGTACCAGTTAAGGTTAGGAAATAATTCTGGTTTTAAAAAATCAGCCAGAGTTGTAGGAGACGTGATTGGTAAATTTCATCCTCATGGAGATCAATCCGTTTATGAAGCCTTAGTTAGATTAGCTCAAGCATTCTCAACTCGTTATCCATTAATTGATGGACAAGGCAATTTTGGAAACATTGATGGGGATAATGCCGCTGCAATGAGATACACGGAGGCAAGACTTACTTCTTTTGCAGAATTAATGCTGCGCGACATAAAGGAAGAAACGGTAGATTTTATTAAGACTTATGATGGTTCAGAAGAAGAGCCAATCGTTTTGCCCTCTGCATTTCCAAATCTTTTAGCAAATGGAAGTTCAGGCATTGCTGTTGGAATGGCAACAAATATACCTCCACATAACGTAGACGAATTATTCACTGCTTTATTAAAACTATTAAAGAAACCAAATTATACTAATTCTCAACTTCTGCAGATTATTCCTGGTCCAGACTTTCCTACAGGTGGAGAAATAGTTGATAGTAGTCAATCTATTAAAGAAGCTTATTCGAAAGGCAAGGGAACTATAAGACTAAGAGCAAAATGGAAACAAGAGAGCCTAGGTCGAGGACAGTATCAAATAGTGGTAAACGAAATACCTTATCAAGTTAATAAATCAAGAATAATTGAAAAAATTTCAGAACTCATTGATACAAAAAAAGTTAATTACTTAGAGACGATTCAAGATGAGTCTGCAGAAGATATCAGAATAGTAATTATTCCTAAAAATAGAACATTTAAAGCAGAAGTTATAATGGAAGATCTTTTTAAAAATACAGATTTAGAGTCTAGATTTTC
>MDTG01411350.1_pt1 | contig 13239 bp, 10 predicted proteins | sample 811421 | NCBI WGS metagenome assembly MDTG01 (sample SAMN05326645, study PRJNA326480) | marine metagenome | isolation source: seawater | place: Pacific Ocean: South East | collected 2011
AAGATCTTATTTTACTCCAGCAATTAAAGACAGAAAAACCGAGCAAATTAAAAAGCAGGCCATCAGAGTAGAGACGTTTGCTACACACTCAGAAACAGAAGCCCTAATACTAGAACAACAACTTATTAAGGAATATAAACCCAAGTTTAATATTCTTTTAAGGGATGATAAAACTTATCCATTTATCTATTTTTTAGGTTCTCATGATTTTCCTTCCATTCATCTAAAAAGAAGTAAGCAGGCAATTGATGAAAATTTCTACGGACCATATACAAATGCAAGATTGGTTCGTGATCAGATTAAAGAATTACAAAAAATTTTTAAACTACGTAATTGTTCCTCCAGCATATTTAGCAATCGATCTAGACCCTGCATTGAGTATCAAATGAAACGCTGCAGCGCGCCATGCGTTGGTTTAATAAGCAAGACTGATTACGCTGAAGACATATCTTCAGCACAAAAGTATTTAACAAGCGAAAAAAAACACATAAAAAAAATACTAAAAGAAAAGATGAGGATGCATTCAGAGTTACTTGAATTTGAAGAGGCTGATAGATATAAGAAAAGACTTGATGGCATTATTTCACTTGAAGATGAGACTTCCATCAATATTCATCCGTTAGATATTGATATTTGGCATGGTTCTTTTGAGCATAAGACTGGTCTTGCAAAAATATCAGTTAGAGATGGCAAAGTAAGGTCTACTAAAACCTACTTAATCGATTCTGATGCAACTTCAGAAATAGATAGCCTTTTTAGACGCGCTATCTTCCATAATTACTTACATAAAAGTCAGATTCCAAACAAAATTCTTATTGCTAATAAAATCTCAGAAAGAAAACTACTTCAAGAAGCACTTCAAAAGATTTTTAAAAAGAAAGTTAATATTTTTGTAAAAGCACCTAAAGGTAGCAAAAGTTTTTTAGATTTAGCAAAGCTTAATTCAAAACAAACTCTCATAAATTCTGAAAATAGAGAGCCTCCGATGAAATTAGCTTTTGATGAGTTAATTCAAAAATTTAAGCTAAATATCGATAATCCAGCATTAGATTGCATAGATATCAGTCATCATTCTGGCAGCAATCCAAAAGCTGGCATAATAAGATTTAATATAGATGGCCCAGATAAAAAATTTTATCGTGCATACAATATACCTCAAGAACTAGGTGGCAATGATCCAGGATCAATTGCGTATGCAATAAATAAAAGATTGGAAAAAAAGGATGAAAATCCATGTATCTTGTTAGTTGACGGTGGTAAAACACAGTTAAATGCAATCACTCAAGAGATTAAAAATAGAGATATTTTGTTATTGGCAATAGAGAAAGGATCTCAAAGAAAAGCACTTACTGAAAATATCTACTCCATAAATGGTCAAGAATCTATTGAGGTAAATTCTAGACTATTTAACCTTCTTACAAAAGCTAGAGATGAGGCCCATAGATTTGCTATCAAGGCAAATAGAAATGCCAAGCGTGTAAATATGCAAGTTTCAATACTAGATTCTATTAAGGGCATTGGGCCCAAAACCAAAGAAAGACTTTTTAATGAATTTAAATCTATTAGTGCTATTCTAAATTCAGATATCGATCACTTGCAAAACATTAAGGGAGTAAATCATCGAATTGCGAATGAAATTAAGGAATTGAGATCATGATAAAAAATTTTATAATGTTACTTACATTTTCAAGAATCTTCCTGGGGCCATTAATCTTTATCTTGTCAGTTTTTCTTGAAATGTATTTAGCATCTCTGATAATTTTCATTATTTGTTCTCTTTCAGATTTCTTTGACGGGTATTTAGCAAGAAAATTTAGTCAAGAATCATCCCTGGGAAAATTATTAGATCCTATTGCAGATAAAATACTCCTTTGCTCTTGTTTAATATCAATTTTAGAAATTACACAGGATAAATTTATTGGTTTGATGATTCTTGTAATATTAATCAGGGAGTTTTGGGTTTCAGCATTAAGAGAGTTTAACTCCATAAAGGGCAGGAATTCTTTGAATAATGTAACCTTTCTAGCAAAAATAAAGACAACAATTCAATTTATAGCTATTGCTTCTTATTATTACTCTTTCTATCTCGAATCAAGCTTAGCTATTTTTATTTCTTCTTTTATTTTGTTTTTAGGTGTAATAATTACAGTAAAAACTGGCATGGAATACACAAAAAATTCTTCTCTATCTAGCTGAAAATAACAAATTTTATTATAGGTATATATAATATACAGTTATATTTGGCTGGATGGCAGAGTGGTTATGCAGCGGCCTGCAAAGCCGTTTACGCCGGTTCGATTCCGGCTTCAGCCTCCATGGAGAAATTATGAGCAACATTGAGAACAACAAAGCAGATAGTATCTTTGCCAATGAATATGATCCTGGAGGATTTTTAAAGATAATTCTAAAGAACTTTAGATTTGTATTAATATTTACAATAATTTCTATCTTAGTTGGCATCACAACAAGTTTTATACTTCCTACAAAATATGCATCTTATAGTCTTCTAGAGGTAATAGAATATGAAGAGGAAGGAGGAGCTTCCTCGCTGTTTGGATCCGCAAGCTCACTTTTAACAAATATTACAGGTATCAATGTTGCTTCAGAGGGAGATAAAGGTTTATATGTGGTTGAGCTAATTAGATCAAAGAATTTCTTTGATAAGCTCATTAAAGATAATGATTTTAAGCAAAGATTATATGCTGTTAATGGGTATAATTTTCAAACAAATACAGATGAATATAATCTTAGCCTTTATAATCCTGAAAATGGCGTTTGGAATAAGAATCCAAAAAGTATTGGGCCAACGAATTTTGATATTTATGAAGCTTCTTACATTCGCAATCTTACTGTTTCAAAAGACATTGAATCAGGTTTTATTAGGCTTCGTTTCAAGCATGCGTCTCCAAAGCTCGCACTTGAAATGACAAGCTCAATTGTAGAAAAAGCTAATGAATTCAAGAGATTGAAAGATGAAGCGGAAGCATTAAAAGCTATAAATTTTTTACAAGAAGAACTCTTAGACATAAATAGAATTAATATAAAACTGGAGATATCATCAATCATAAGTGGATACTTAAAAAAATTAACTCTATCTAAATCAAAAGATTTTTATTTAGTTGAGCCAATTGAGCCTGCCTTCTTCCCAGAAAGAAGATTTGAACCCAGAAGGTCTTTAGTAGTGGTAATTTTTGCTTTCCTAGGAGCTATCATTTCAGTTTTCATAACATTATTGCGTGCTCCATTAAGGTCAATAAAAAATTAACAACATGCTAGAAAAACTCATAGATAGTAATAAGGCTACTGTATGCGTAATTGGTTTAGGTTATGTTGGGCTGCCAATGCTGCTAAGGCTCAGCGAAGTGGGTTTTAACGCAATTGGTTTAGATTCAGACAAGAAAAAAATTTCAAAGCTTAATAATGGCCTCTCATATATAAAAACTATTGATGAACAAAATATTAAGGCCTCACTAAAAGGCGGCGCAAAATATGTTTCAGATTTTTCTATAATAAAAAAAGTAGATATTATATTGATTTGCCTGCCCACACCTCTGGGTAATCATTTTGAACCAGACCTTTCCTACATAGAAGATTGTATTTCAACTATTTTGCCATTTTTAAGGAAGGATCAATTATTGTCTCTGGAAAGCACCACTTATCCTGGAACTACAGATGAGATTATAGTCCCAAAAATTAGTAAGAAATTTAAAATAGGTAAAGATTTTTTCGTTTCATATTCACCCGAAAGAGAGGATCCTGGTAATAAAAAATTTAATACAAAAAATACTCCAAAGGTAATGGGTGCAAATGACAGTTTGTCTAGGCTCCATGCAAAAAAATTCTATTCTAAGATCGTAAGCGAAGTTATCGAATTAAACAGTTATAGTGCTGCAGAAATGACAAAGCTTGTCGAAAATATTTACAGATCAATAAACATAGGGCTTGCAAATGAACTTAAAATTATCGCTGATAAACTAAAATTAGATATTTTTGAGATAATTGATGCTGCTGGCTCAAAACCTTTTGGATTTACACCATTTTATCCAGGACCAGGATTGGGCGGCCACTGTATACCAATTGATCCATTTTATTTATCTTGGAAATCTAAAGAAGTTGGTCATAATGCTCGTTTTATAGAGCTTTCTGGTGAGATAAATAACGATATGCCATTTTGGGTAATCAATAAAGTGCTCAAAGTTCTGAATTTATTTAAAAAATCTGTATCATCATCAAAAATTCTATTACTTGGAGCTGCGTACAAGAAAAATATTGATGATTATCGTGAGTCTCCGGCTATAAAGATTATAGATGAACTCATTAAATTAAAAGCCTCAGTAAATTACTTTGATCCTTATATTGATGAAATTGATATTAGCTTAGACAATAAATCAAAAATAATTAAATCAATTAAGAATATAAATAAAATTTCTAATTATGATCTAGTTTTATTATTGACTGATCATGATTGTTTTGATTACAAATATATAAAAAATAATTCAGCTTTAATAATAGATACTCGTGGTAGATTTAAGTTAAGTAAGAAAATATTTAGGGGCTAATATGTCAAAGATAGCAATAATTACAGGTATAACAGGACAAGATGGGGCATATTTAGCTAAATTTTTGTTAAGTAAAAATTATATTGTCCATGGCTTAAGAAGAAGGTCATCATCATTTAACACGCAAAGGATAGATGATATTTTGACTCCTGAACTAACAGAAAAGAAGCTTTTTCTTCATTATTCTGATATGACAGACGGTCTTTCATTAATTAATTTGATTGGATCAATTAAGCCAGACGAAATTTATAACTTGGCCGCTCAATCTCACGTTCATGTTTCATTTGAACTTCCTGAATATACAGCCAATACTGATGCTATCGGCGCACTTAGAATACTTGAGGCTATTAGAAGTCTTGGTTTAGAAAATAAAACAAAATTCTATCAGGCTGGAACATCTGAAATGTTTGGGCAGGTCCAAGAAGTTCCTCAAACAGAAAAAACTCCCTTTTATCCTCGCAGCCCATATGGAGTTGCAAAACTTTATGCTTATTGGATATCTGTGAATTATAGGGAGTCTTATAATATTTTTGCGAGCAATGGGATCCTATTTAATCATGAAAGCCCACTGCGAGGGGAAACATTTGTTTCAAGGAAGATTACTCGTGCAATGACTAGAATTAAGGTTGGCCTTCAGGATTCATTACAGCTTGGAAATTTGGATGCAAAAAGAGACTGGGGGCATGCAAAGGATTATGTTGAAATGCAATGGATGATGCTTCAACAAGATGAGCCCGATGACTTTGTAATTGCGACTGGAGAACAATTTTCGGTTAGGGATTTTGTTAATGAGACTGCAAAATATTTAGAAATGGACATTAAATGGTCTGGGTCTGGGGTTGAAGAGACCGGTATTCTGAACGATAAAGAGATTATCACTATAAATCCAAGATATTTTAGACCATCTGAAGTTGAAACTTTGCTAGGTGACCCATCCAAAGCTAAGAAATTATTAGGTTGGGAACCAAAAATCTCTTTCAAAGACCTTGTTAAAGACATGGTTGATTCAGATCTTATTGATTGTAAGAAAGAGCTTTTAATTAAAGGGGGAGAAGATGCTTAGAGAATATAGAGATTCAAAAAAGTCTTTTATAATTGCAGAGGTTGGCCAAAATCACAATGGGGATCTTGAGACTGCAAGAGAATTTATAAAAGTTTATGCAGATGCTGGTGCAGATGCCATCAAATTTCAGACTAGAGATAACAAATACCTGTTCTCATCAGAATCATATGAAGGGATTTATAACAGTGAAAATGCATTTGCAAAGACCTATGGTAAACATAGAGAAGCTCTAGAGCTTAAAATTGATGATCTAGAGATATTAAAAGATGATTGTGAAAAAAATGGTACTTACTTCATGTCCACGCCATTTGATGAGCCAAGTCTTGATGTTTTATCAAAACTAGATACTCCGTTAATTAAGATTGCTTCTTTCGACCTAGGCAATTTGCCGCTTATTGATAAAATTGGAAAGACAAAAATTCCAACAGTTTTAAGCGTTGGCGGAGGTAATGCGAACCAAATTCGATCTAGCGTAGAGCAATTAATGAACTATCATGACGATATAGCTGTGCTTCACTGTGTTTCTGAGTATCCCTGTGATTATAATAAATTAGGACTTGGTAGTATCAAGACTTTGCTAAGCGAGTTTCCAGGAATTGCAATAGGGTCTTCAGATCATTTTAATGGAACATTGTCAGGACCTGTTGCGTACCTTCAAGGAGCAAGGATCTTCGAAAAGCACGTAACATTCAATAGGGCTTGGAAAGGAACAGATCATAGTTTTGCACTTGAACCAGAGGGATTTAGAAAATTTGCAAGAGACATAAGGAGAGTTGAAGCGATGCTCATGCCCAAAAATAAAGAGGAAGTTGGCAAAGAACAAGTCTTTAAAAAACTTGGAAAGTCATTAATTGCAAGTACTAAAATAAATGCTGGTGATGCGTTCAAATTAGATAATCTTTCAGGAAGAATTTTTCCTGATCAACACATACCTGTAAGAAACTCAAATATTGTTATTGGAAAAGTTTCAAAAAGAGACATCGATGCTGGAGAACCAATCTTATTTGATGATTTAAATGAGTAACATAAGAGTTAATAACCTTGATGAGCTTCAACTTCAAAATGTTGAAATTGTTTTCTTCGACTTTGATGGAGTTTTTACTGATAACCATGTTTGGATTGATGAAAATGGTATTGAATCAGTGAAGTGTTTTAGAAGTGATGGAATAGGTATCTCAAATCTAAAAGATTGTGGAATACCGATTTATATTGTCTCCTCAGAGACTAATAAGGTTGTTGAAAAAAGAGCAAAAAAGCTAAAAATCCCTGTAAGTTATGGAGTTATAAATAAGAAAATAATATTTGATGAATTATGTCTCAAACACAAAGTTAGCCCAAAAAATGCTCTTTTTGTAGGAAATGATATAAATGATATTGTTGGATTTAAGTACGTTGGATTTCCGGTAGGAGTAAATGACTGTTTCCCTGAGATTGAAGAACACATTATTGCAAAAACAAAGAATTCTGGCGGTAATGGGGCAGTGAGAGAGGTATGTGATTTGATTTCAATTAGCAAAAAATCAAATGACTGACTCACCAAACTTCTTTGATCTATCTGGTGAAGTTATCCTTTTAACGGGATGTTCCGGTCAGCTTGGTAATTACTTTACCGAAGCCTTAATTTCACAGAATGCTAAGGTTATAGGGTTGGATATTCAAAAACCAGATTTTTTAAAAAAAGCTTTTAATAACCCTAATTTTAAGTTCAAGGAATGTGATATTACTAACGAAGATCAAATGACCGATGCTTTAAATTTTTCTGAAAATACTTTTGGAGTTCCAACCATTCTAATTAATAATGCTGCGTTAGACTCTCCGCCCTCAGACTCTTCAGGTGGAAACTTTTCCTCACCTTTTGAAGAATACCCCTATGATATATGGAAACAAGTAATCAATGTCAATTTAAATGGAGTATTTGTTTCATCAAAGGTTATAGGCTCAAAAATGGCCTCCAATAAAAATGGAAATATAATTAATATTTCTTCAATTTATGGTCTGATATCTCCTGACCAATCTCTTTATGAATATAAGAGATTAAAGGGTGATAATTTTTTTAAGCCAGGAGCTTATTCTGCCTCTAAATCAGGCGTTATAAACTTTTCAAGGTATCTATCTGTATATTGGGCAAATAAAAACATTAGAGTAAATAATTTGGTACTTTCAGGTATATTTAACAACCAGGACGATAAATTTTTAGAAAATTACAATAAAAGAATACCTATCGGCAGAATGGCAACTAAAGAAGATATTATTGGGCCCTTAATTTTCTTATGTTCTGATGCTTCAGCTTACATGACAGGTTCAGATTTGTTAGTTGATGGGGGCTGGACAGCAATTTAAGTATATAAATGATCAAAAAAAAGCAACATAACTTTATAAATGGCAATTTTATTATTCCAAGCAGTAATGACTATCTAACTAATTTTAATCCTCATACTGGTCAGAAAATTTCATCTTTTGTTAATTCAAATAAAAATGATGTGAACATGGCTGTTATTGCTGCAAAAAGTGCATTTGAAAAATGGTCCTCTTTTTCTCCCCAAGTACGCGGTGATTTTTTATTCAAAATTGCTTTCGAAATGGATAAAAATAAAAAAGCACTTGCAAAGTGCGTTTCCATTGAAACAGGTAAATCTATAAATGATGCAGTTGGTGAAGTAGAGGCCTCAATTAAACAAGCGAATTATTTTGCAGGAGAAGGAGCTCGTTTTTTTTCAACAACACTGACATCATCCAACCAACATAAACAAACTTTTTCTTTAAGACACCCGCTTGGTGTTGCAGCATGTATCGTTCCAGCTAATACACCAATAGCTAATATTAGCTGGAAAATTTTTCCTGCTTTAATTTCAGGAAACACAGTTATTTTAAAGTCCTCAGAAGATGCTCCAGAACTAGCAAATTTAGTTGCAGCTATCGTGAAAGATTGCAAACTCCCTAAGGGAGTTCTGAATGTTATTCATGGAGATGGAAATACCGGATCTATTTTGGTTAACAATCCCTCCATTTCTGTAGTCAGCTTTACAGGATCAACAAAGGTTGGAAAAGAAATTCACAAAGCATGTTCAGATAGATTAACAAGAGTTTCATTGGAATTGGGTGGCAAAAATCCTTTTATTATATGTGATGATGCTGACTTAGAAAATGCGTCAAATTGGGCTTTGTTGTCTGCTTTTAGCAATGCTGGACAAAGGTGTGCATCTGCAAGCAGAATTTTGGTCCATGAAAATGTATATGATAATTTCAAAAATTTATTTATTAAAAAAACAAGTAAGCTTAAATTAGGCATAGCTTCAGATAGTGATATTGGACCATTAATCCGGGAAGATCATCTAAATAATGTTATTAGCATTATTAACAGCGCCATAGATGATGGAGGAAAACTTCATGCAGGTGGTAAGAGAGCAATGAATAAAGGATTAACTAAGGGTTATTATATGCAACCTACAATAATAAGTGGATTACCAAATCTTCATACAATAAATCAGACTGAGTTGTTTGCTCCAATTTGTTCATTGATTCCATTTAAAGATAATAAGGATGCTATTAATCTCGCCCATGAATCAGACTTTGGATTAACAAGTGCTGTTCATACATCCTCTGTTAGTCGCTCTGTTGAATACTTTAAGGAATTACGATTTGGAGTAATTAATATAAATGCTGGGACGTATGGCAGTGAATATAATATGCCATTTGGAGGATTTAATCTTTCAGGTAATGGCACCAGAGAACCAGGACAAAATGCTCTAGACGTCTATACTGAATTAAAGAACATTTCATTGACACAAAATGCCTAAAAAATATAAGAGTATTGCTTTTATACCAGCAAGATCAGGATCTAAAAGAGTTCCTAATAAAAATATAAAGCTTTTAGGAGGCCACCCAATAATTGCATATTCAATTAGATCTGCAGTTGATTCAAAAAAATTTGATAGAGTGATTTGTTCAACTGACTCTGAAGAATATGCAGATATTGCAGAGTATTACGGAGCAGAGGTTCCATTTTTGAGATCAGGTCATATTTCCAAAGATAATTCTGTTGACTATGAATGGGTAATAGACATGATCAACAAGCTGTCAGATGAAGGAGAGCATTTTGATATTTTCTCAATTTTGCGCCCAACAAGTCCTTTTAGAACTAAAGATACTATTATTCGAGCAATGGACAGTTTTTTAAATTCAAAAATAAAAGTAGATTCGCTTCGTGCGGTTGAGCTTTCAACAAGTCACCCTGGTAAGATGTGGACAATCAACAATAGCATTCTTTCCCCTCTGCTACCATTTGAACAGAATAATACTCCGTGGCATAGCTCTCAAACATCAAGCTTGCCTCTTATCTACTCACAAAATGCTAGTCTTGAGATATGTTGGACATTGAGTGCTTTAGAGACTAAAAGTATTTCAGGGAGAAACATTTTGCCATTTATTACAAATGGACTAGAGGGATTTGATATTAATTCTGCATTTGATTGGTATTTATCTGAACTCATAGCTAAAGATAAAAACAATATTTTGAATTATATTCATCAAGAGCCATACAAGATTTAATTTAAGGAATTAATATGGGTGATTTAATCACAGAGGGATTTAAAGGGGATCTTCACTATTTCAAGCGTAATGAATTTATTAAGGTAATTAATTCTAAATGCTCATTAAAACTGAAAACATCTATTTTTGCATATATGTGTCGTTTAAATTGTTTATATATGATTGCAAAAGCGGGTTCAGGTCACATTGGAAGTAGTTTTAGCAGCTTAGATATAATTTCATACATATATCTAAATGAATTTAAAAAAGGATCAGGAAGTGAACCAATATTTTTTTCTTCAAAAGGGCATGATGCGCCTGCATTTTATTCTGCTCAGATTGGCCTTGGAATGCTTCCATTTAAATTTATAAATCAACTAAGAAGATTGAATGGGCTTCCTGGCCATCCTGATATCTTGATTAAAACAGTATCAACAAATACTGGATCTCTTGGGATGGGCGTTTCAAAGGCCAAAGGATTTATTCAGGCAAATAGACTTAAGGGCATAAAAAAGAACATTTTTGTTTTAACAGGAGATGGAGAACTTCAAGAAGGACAATTTTGGGAGTCACTAGTCTCAGCATCAAATTTAAATATGGGGGAGTTAACCGTTATTGTTGATCATAATAAATTTCAGTCTGATAACAGGGTAAGTGATGTAAACGATTTAGGTGATCTTGAGGCAAAATTTAAATCATTTGGATGGTTAACTTTAAGGTGTGATGGCAATTCAATCAATGAACTGTCAGAGGCCTTTTTGGTTACAAAAAAAGAATTTAAAAAGCCATCGGTAATAATCTGCGATACCGTAAAGGGTAAAGGAGTATCTTTTATGGAAGGTACTTCAATTGATTCAGATGTAGAATTATATAAGTTTCATAGTGGCGCCCCAGATAAAGATTCATATAAGAATGCTGTTAGGGAATTATCTAATAAAATAAATGTACTGATTTCAAAAAGCAGAAAATTAAATAATTTAATACTATCTTCAACTGCATCGGAATCTAAAAATTTGCTTGGAGATACCCAATCAATGATTGCGCATTATTCAAATGCACTAATAAGTTGTAGCGTTAAGAATGCAAAAATTGTTTCATTAGATGCTGATTTAGTTCTTGATACAGGTCTAATTCCCTTCAAAGAAAAGTTTCCAGAAAGATTTATAGAGTGTGGAATTGCAGAACAAGATATGGTTTCTCAAGCAGGCACTTTAGCATTGAGCGGATACTTACCAATTGTTCATTCCTTCTCTTGTTTTCTAACAACAAGACCGTATGAACAGATTTATAATAATACATCTGAAAAAACCAAAATAATTTATGTTGGATCCCTTGCTGGCTTGATACCATCTGGACCAGGACACTCCCATCAAGCTCTAAGAGATATATCATCCATGTCGTCATTACCAAATATGGAAGTTATAGCTCCTACCTGCTCCGAAGAAATTCAAAAACTATTTGATTATGCAATTAGATCAACAAATAGCATTTATATGAGAATAGAAAGCTTTCCTCATAAAGATATCTTCAAAGAACTATTTCCTGAAAGCCATACTCTTAGTCCAGGAATAGGAAATACATTAATAAAAGGCAAAGATTTAGTCATTCTATGCTACGGCCCGTCTATAACAGTACAAGCTATTGAGGCTGCAAATATACTCTCAAAAAAACATGATATAAATATTTCTGTTGTGTCAGTGCCATGGATAAATCAAATCGATATTGATTGGTTAAACTCAATAATAAAAAATAAGCATGTTTTATGCCTAGAAAATCACTCTACAATAGGAGGATTATCAGATAGAGTTGCTAAGGTTATTCTAAATAACAAATTAAAGCTTAAGAGCTTTAATTCCAAGGGCATAGACTCAGTACCTGTTTGTGGTACCCCAATTGAGGTACTTGAATATTATGGTCTTGATAGTTTGGGTTTGGTAAGAGATATACGCAATTTAATAAGCAAGGCATAGCTAAATATTTAATTTTTTATTTAATATTAATTTTTAACGGTTTAAACATCTCGCTGTTTCGTTCAAATAAAAATATTTGACTAAAATAAAGAAATATAAAAGATATTACCGATAAACATAAATTTAATAGTGTTGGGTCATTTGCAGAAAATGTAAAACTAACTACCGATGCAGCAACAACAGAACTTACAATTGCCTTAATAAAAAATATTATAGGAAATTGCCAGCTAAAAAATCTTTTTGAAGCAAAAATACATAGTACAAGGAGAAACAAAAAGGACAAACTTGTTGAAATAGCTGGAGACCAAAGGCCGATTATGTCAATGTAGATATAGTTAAATACAAACTTAAAAACCACTGCAAAGACACACAAAATAAGCAATAAAGAATTTTTTTTGTATATAGAAAGTATAATCGAATATCTGTGAACTAGTCCCATACAAAATGCTCCAAAAGCTATGAAGGGCATCAGTTCAGAACCCGACCAAAAATCAGGATGAAACATGCTCATTGTAATCTTTTCAGAAAAGAAAATAATAAATATTGCTACGGGTAAAGATAGTAATAAATAAAATGAACATGTCTGACTAAGCAATAATCTGTTTTCATCTAGAGATAATTTTTCCCATGATTCAAAGTTAATGGGCGTTATTGCCAAAATCATTAGAGACGCTATAAACATAATAGTTTTTTCAGACAGCTGAAATACTGGTGCGTATATGCCAGCTGATTCAATACTCATCATTCTAGAGATCATAAAAATGTCTAAATTACTCAAAAGCATAGTCATAATCGCTATACCAGATGCGGGCACTCCATAGCTAATAAATGGCTTAATTTTCCATACGAAATTTATTGATTTTTCTTTTAAATGGAGTTGATTAAAAAGTATTGGGATTGCTATTGCTTGCAAGAAAATGAGGCTCCACAAGAAAGAAATTATAGAAAGTTTGAATTTCCAGATAAGCAATAATCCAAGAACATAAGTTCCAACCCCTACTATCAAAGAAAATAAACTATATGTGCTTGGCTTTTGCTCAGCTCTAAAAATTGATAGCAGCAAGTTAAAAAAAGAAATTGATAAGATTAATCCGAACCCAGTAATAACAAAATATAATAT
>MDTG01430319.1_pt1 | contig 13239 bp, 11 predicted proteins | sample 811421 | NCBI WGS metagenome assembly MDTG01 (sample SAMN05326645, study PRJNA326480) | marine metagenome | isolation source: seawater | place: Pacific Ocean: South East | collected 2011
AATAGTCTACATGCTCCTAAAAATTAACTATAAGTTAGATGACATTGATTTAAGTAGATTAATGTTTGTTGGTTGTGGATCCTCAACTTTACCTCTTGAGTCACAAATAGAATTCGAGAAAAAATTTGGCATAAGAATTGGAAATCTTTATGGCTTATCTGAGACAGGTCCTACACATATTGATGATCCGAGGTCAAAAAATTGGAGTCCAGGTACAATAGGGGTTCCGCTTGATGTTAATGAATGCAGAATTACAAAAGATGGTGAGATTTTAATTAAGGGTAGAAATGTGTTTTCCGGATATTTTAAAAATGAAGGATTATTTAAGAAGGTTGTAAAAAATGGCTGGTTTTATACTGGAGATCTCGTCGATTATCAAAATGATAAATTCATTTATAAAGATCGCTCGAAAGATCTTATAATTAAAGGAGGAATCAATATAGTTCCTGCTGAAGTTGAGGAAGTACTCTACATGAATAAAGAGGTTCTAGAAGCTGCAGTGATTGGTATATTTAACGAAGTGCATGGCGAAGAAATTGTTGCAGCAGTGTCTCTGAGAAATCGAAATCCTAATAAAGATGAAATCAAGCTTAACTTATATAATCTACTTAGAGACAACCTCTCATCCTATAAGCACCCTATAGATATTTTTTTCTTTGATAGTATCCCAAAGACTCATAGTGGAAAATTAAAACGACGTGAAGTAAAAAGGATTATAGAGCATGAATATACTTAATGATTTTCAGTGCTTATCAAAAGATTTAAAGGATCAGTTCAACAATAAAATTCCAAAAATTCAAAATAAAAAGATTGTCCACGGTAAAGTTGAATATGTTCTGGATACAGATATTTTATCTCAGAATAGATTGTTAAGTATTGCAAAAAAATATCATCCAAAATCAAAATTAATCTCTGAAGAACTAAATAATTATCATGACATTGAAAGTCAGACTGGCAGTATGATAGTTATTGACCCACTAGATGGGACACATAATTTCCTTTTCGGCCTTCCTATGTGGGGTTTTTCATACACGGTTTTTTCTGAGTCGAAAGTGGCCATTGAGAGCTATATTGGACTGCCAATGTTAGACATTTTGATAGGTTATAGTAAAGAAAAGATTACAATCTATAGCTCAGGAGAATGTATTTCTCCAGAGGACGAAAAAACCTCTATATCCAGTAAACCATTATCTGAAATGATGGTCGCTTATGACAATCAATTTAAAATAAATCCTAAAGTGATTAAAGATAATTTTAATCTTCTGGTTGAAAATGTATTTACTGTGAGGATTTCAGGTTCAGCTGTTTTTGATATCGCAATGATAATAACTGGCAAACTAGATGCTAGAATTTGGCATTCTACAGAAATATATGATGTTGCGCCTGCTTACGCATTTTTTGGTAAATCTGATGGAGTAATTAATTTAGACACGGGGAAAAATGCGGTTATACAAGATAAGGCATTAATTGTAACCAATAATAGAAAATTGTATGTGCAGTTACAAGATATTGGTTTCAAGAGAGTAAAGTGACAATGGATATAAAATTTTTGAGTGATTTAAAAATTAATCATATTGGAATCATCATACCTGTTGAATCAAAAAGTCGAATAGAGGCTGAATCAGGGGAAATGTTTTTAGAAGATGAAATTCAAGGCGTCTCAGTATGTTTTGTTTGGGATGAATATCTCAATACTTTTAAAGAATATATTACTCAAGAGGGCAGAGCCTCAAAATATGAGCTAGGGTACAATCATATCTGTTATGACGTTGATAACCAAGAAACAATGAGTATGCTTCATACTTACTTTTTAAAAAATAAGAATGGAATTAGATTAACTTTACCGGAACCATCACCAACTAAACAATGCAATATTGTAACGTTTTATAGAATAAATGGGGCTGGCATAATCGAATTTAATATTGTTAATTAAATGTTTGAGACAACAGAGTTAAACTTGACTGACCATTTTGTAAAAGATTTAGGGATTAAACCTGACGATCTTGTATTTATGTTTAGCGGAGTGTTTGGTTTGGGTAAACTAGAAAATGGTTTACAAACAATTGAATCAGCAATAGAAAATACCTTGCCTAGAGGAACGTTAATAATTCCAACTTTTAGCTATAGCTGGAGTAGCGGTGAAAAATTTGATAAAAATACAAGTTGTCCAGAAATGGGCAGTTTCTCAAATCATACCTTGAGCCTAGCAAATTATAAGAGAACAAATAATCCTAATTTTTCTGTGTCAATTAGAACAAATAAATATAATAAGAGTTTAGCAGATGACTTTCTTGATGTAAGCGATGATTGTTTTGGACCCGGCTCAATATTCGATAAAGTAGTAGAGTACTCAAGTAAAAATAGGGCTTGGATTTTGCTTTTGGGAGGAGCTTTTGATGATGTTAAGTATAGGTCCACTTTTATTCATTTTGCTCAGCAAAAAGTTGGTGTGCCCCATCGGTATGTTAAAGACTTTAGTTCTCCAGATGACAAGAATAAAAAAGTTAAGCAGCTAGTTAGATATTTTACAAAAAATGAATTCATTGAAAATAGCAGTTTGAAGGATCATTCATTATTTAATTTTCCAATTGAAGAAGATTTCAGTGTATATGGAGAGGGAGTTGACTCGAGAGGATTGTTAATAAAGAAAGATTTTGGTTATTACCCATCTAGAATGATTTCAGTTTTAGAGTCGGTTAATTTCTTCATAAAAAAAATACGCCAAGATCCATATTATTGCATAGATAAATCATCAATAAATTTATGAAAAAATATGTTTTAGAGCTCACTCCATTAAATCGAAGTAAATCTAGCCTGGATTTATTATTACTAGGCGATTGGTGCAAAAATGATCGTGATAGAAAATCTACTACTGTTTCTTATCACTGGAATGACAGACGAAAACTTCGCAACGATTATGAGTATATTTCAGAATTATTTGATAAGTATTTAATTAAAATAACAAAAGGATTGAATGAAGCCCATGATCTCAATTATGGCAATGATTACTGGAAGATAATAATTGGACCCTGGCTTTATTATTTTATATCCATTGTTTTTGATCGATATGAGATGCTTAAATATGCATCAGACCATTATGAGATTGACCACACCAATATTCCAAATTATGAAACTAGCGAATGGATTCCACTTGATTATACAGATTTTAATAATAAATTTTATAGTGATAGTTGGAATTACTATATTTACTCTGAAATCATAAGATTGACTGGAATAATAAAATCAAAGAAAACAGATTTTTATATTTATCCTAAAAAGAAAAGAAAAGAAAATACTTCATTTTTTAAATCTTTTCTTTTTTTTCTCACAAAAATCACGCGAATCTTTCCAAGACTAATAACTTTTGTTGAAACTGATTACCCTCAAAAAAGCTTATATAATTTATTGTATAAGTTAAAGGACTTTAGATTTTCATATTATATAAGAGTTAAACCTGATGAATTTGAAAGTGACAGAAAAATCAGACTCAGGTTGAGCAATAATTTTGATTCACCAGGCAAGTTCGAATCAATTCTTGATGATTTAATACCACGAAATATTCCACTCTCTTATTTGGAAGGTTTTAAGAAACTTGAAAAAGATTCACATAAAATTTTTCCAAAGAAAACTAAAATTATATTTACCTCAAATGCATATTTTTCTAATGAACATTTTAAAGTATGGGCGTCAAATCAAAGACTCAAGGAAGCAAAACTTTGGGTGATGGTGCATGGAGGGCATCATGGAACGGCCTCATTTAATGGTCCAGGAGAATTAACAGAAGACATAGCTGACAGATTTTATTGTTGGGGTTGGGGAGAATATAACCTTCCAGCTCCCAAGCTTTCAATCCTGAAAGGGAAGAAAAAAAATAAAGATGCAAATAAAATTCTATTTCTTCCATATCATATATCACGATATAGCAATCATATAGATTCTTCTCCTATATCATCTAGCTTTAATGATTGTATAAATACACATTGTCTCTTTTTCAAAAAACTCAAGTCGGCAGATATGATTGACAAAGTCCTTGTCAGGCTTAAAAGTCGCAATAGCTTATGGGATGTTAGTTCTGAATATAAGGAATCTGGAGTCAAAAATTTTATATATTCAGAAGAAGAATCGTTAAAAAACAGTTTTTCAAGATCAGAATTAGTGATCGTTTCATATGATTCAACAGCTTTTCTCGAGTCGCTAACAATGAATATACCGACTTGCTTATTTATCAGAGAAGAGTATTGGGAAATGAGTAAAAACTCAAAAATATATTTCGATAAATTTCTGGATTGTGGAATTTTACACCATGATGAGAATTCACTTATGGATCATATTCAGAGGGTTAGTGATGATTATGATTTTTGGTGGCAATCTGATTTAGTACAAATTTCCATAAAATCATTTCTTAAGAAGTTTGGTTTAGCGAGTCAACATTGGCAAAAAGATTGGTATGATGAGCTACGAAGTTCTTTGCCAAGAGAAAATTAGAATTAATTGCAAAAATAATTGTTTTAGTGGAGAAATAAGAAATGAAAGGAAGTATTGTTGGTCTAATTCCAATAAAAGGTTCATCAGAGAGAGTTCCAGAAAAAAATTTAAGAGATTTTAATGGTCAATCTCTACTTCAAGTAAAATTAAATCAACTATCTAAGGCAGAAGGATTTGATAGTATAATTGTGTCCTCAGAGAGTGATATGGTAATTGATATAGCAAAGTCTAATGGATTTGAAACCCATAAACGTGACCCAAAGTATTCCACAAGTCATGTCCCTATGAGCGAAGTTTACTCATATATTGCATCTGAAATTGAAGGGGATAATATAGCATGGATAAATGCAACAAACCCATTGTCTGATACCCATATATATACTAAAGCGACAGAGCTCTATCATGAAATGGACACAGCTCATGATTGTTTGTTAAGTGCCGTAAATGTCCAAGAGAATTTATTCTATAAAGGAGTTCCCGTTAACTTTAAGCCATATCCATGGCCAAGATCACAAGATCTTATAGGGGTATGCTCGTTAACATTTGTAATAAATATTCTTAATAGGAGGGATATGGTTAATTGGGGTTCTTGTGTAGGGTCATCACCTTATTTCTATTATATGGATAAAATTGATGCATGGGATATAGATGATCAAACAGATTTTGATTTTTGTGAATTTATATACAAAAAGAGGCTAATGAAATAAGGGATTTATTCAAGGAAAATTATATATGGAAAAAATTAAATTAGATTTATTTAAATTAAAATCTAAAAAAGATTTATTAAGTGTTTATCATTTCTTTAAAAAAAGCACAGATAAGTGGTTTAATGATGATAAATCACCAAAATCCGACTACTTCCATCTAAGAAGCTGCCCTCTATGTAAGAATGTAGAAACCACATTTGAGTTTGAAATTGATAATTTTAAATATCATAGATGCACAAATTGTAATTCCTTATACACAAAACCTCATCTTAAAGATGGGGTTTTAGATGATTTATATAGTGATGGAACATATCAGGTGTATCAGGATAGCCTTGTTAAGAAGGGCAGTAAAATTAGAAAGGGCTTACTTGAACAAAGAAAGCATAAACAAATTGCAAATCTTATAAATAAAAAAAATGTTTCTTTGCTTGACGTTGGATGTGGCGGAGGCACATTTATTGATATATGTATTGAGAAAGGATGGAAAGCTCAAGGTGTTGACCCTTCTCCAGAGGCAATGAGCTCTCATGATGCTAAGATTTTCAATGGTGATTTCAATCAAATGAAGTTTGAGAAAAAATATGATGTCGTTACATTTTGGGGTGTTCTAGAACACCTATCTGAACCAATAACCGCTATGAGAAAAGCAAAAGATATTCTAAAAAAAGACGGTATTATGGTATATGAAGTTCCCTCTGCGGATTGCTTTACTGCTCAATATTTAAAAAAATATAATTTTTCACCAACGAGATATATTGAAAGCGGTCGTCATAATATATTTTTCTCTAGAAAGCTCATCGAGCAAGTTGCTAACGATTTAAAATTAAAAGTAGAGTTAATAGAATCTAATGGTTTAGACATTCAGACAATCCTTCTGAGTGAGTTTGACCCTAATATCACTGAAAAGATAATAAATATGCAAGACGTGATAAATGATTCTCTTTTGGGGGATCATTATAGGGTTTTTCTAAAAAACTCAGACTGAATTGTCTTTTTGATCAGGCAATTGTGTGTTTCTCCTATCATATTTGTAAACTACATTAAAATTAATACATGAGAAATAAAAAAAATATTTCATTTGAGTCCGTTAAAAAGCTTGAATACATTATAAATAGTATATTTTCTGGTAATCACGCTAAATCTTTATTTGATTATTATTCGGTAAGATTCAAAATTCCTTCTCAGGTTGTAAATCATTACTTAAAACAAAGACTTTCTTGGAATTATAGAACAAAAGATACAAAATTCTCTTATTGGATTAGATTGCCTTTTATCTTTTTTTCTATTCTTCAATATATCATTTTTATTTCAACGCTAGCTATATTTTCAAAGAAAATTAAAAAAAATCCATCCACTAAGAAATTTGACTTGTTAGTAGATGATATTCAACACATGAATGAAATTGATAGGTGGAATTATTTACAAGAAAAGTTTGGCAGAGATAAAACAATCTTTATTGCTAGATCAAAGGAAGTAAAGAATGATAAAGATAGAAATATTTTCCATCTGATACCAACGAAAGGTTACGACAGGGACTATTTACATAAGAATGTAATTACTCTGTTATTTAGAGATCTATTTTATCTCACAAGGAAATCATTTCAGTTAAAAATTAATTTAGTACATCTTCATTCTTTTTTTGTAAATGATTTCATCTATTATTCGACTCTATTCCAAATGAATAAAGCAAAATATATGATTCAGGACAGAAATCTCGGAAGAACAAACGCTTTAAAAAATTACTTATTTAAGAAATTTGGAGGTATTGCTTCTTCTTGTATTCAGAAGAATATAGTTCAACATAATGAATATGCTTTATTCTATGACACCGACATTTTCTTCACTTATGGCAACAGAACAGCAGACGATATTCTTGACTTGGGCGCAAGGATAGAAAAGATTATCCCTGTTGGCTCATTTGCAATGGAATCATCTCATAAAAATAGAGCCCGGTATTCAAATCAGAGTGAAGCGCAAGAGGATGTTATTGATGTTTTATATATAGGTATAAATGCAGTTACATCAAAAAAGACAAATTGGGATGGTTATTATGAATCAATAAAGTGGTTAGCTAATTTATATAAAAACGAGAAAACACTTAATATTGCTATAAAACATCACCCAAGTTGGGTTTCTGACGCGAGAGAGCTCTCAATCACAAAGAATACTCATATAAAATATATAAAAGAAACCGATGACAGTTATCAAGTTGCATCTCAAGCTAGAGTTATTATTACTTATGGTTCAAGCATGGGATATGAACTATTAGGACAAGGAAAAAATGTTTTTTTTATTGATCCTGACGAAAAGAATCCATTTATTAATAAATTTGTTTATCGTGATAAGAAGGTCATAAATAACTACGAACAATTTGAGTTCTTAATTAGAAGTAAAGACAAACTCCATAATAATACAAAAAGAGATGATTACTGTAATTCTGAAGAGCATACTTCATCTCGGATCCATGAGTCTTTAGTTTCATATAGCCACAAGAGGACAGCATGAGTTCACACTATATATTAATTTGCGAGCATTAATTTATGAAAAAAATCAAAATTTGGAAAAATACATCAGTTTTGGATCAATTTAACCAAGGATTATATTTTACAGATGATAAATTAGCAGCAGATATTCTCTTGCTTGGAAGTAGAAATATAAAAATTGAAGAATTTACTAATCTCAAAGCAATTTTCAGGGCAGGCGTGGGCACTGATAACATACCAATCAAAGCATGTGAAAACAGGAATATACTATTAGAATTACCATCCCAAGAAACAAGAGATGTTCTATACGAAGAAACTGCGAATTTTACGATATCGTTAATGCTAAAAATGTTATACCCTCAACCAAGCATTTCAACCCCATGGAAAAAAACTTATAGAGCCTGCCTGAAGAATAAGAACGCCCTTATTATTGGGACTGGCAATATTGGCACTAGAGTTAAAAATAAACTAAAACTAATAATGAAAGTATCAACTTATGATGCTATTAATAATAGAGAATCAGAATTAAAATCTCTCATTGAAGATGCAGACATAATTAGTCTTCACATACCGAGCCTGCCTGAAAATATAAATTTTATAGATAGCCATAAGCTCAAGTGGATGAAAAAAGATGCTATTTTAATTAACACAGCTCGAGCAGACATAGTAAACGAACTTTCTTTATATGATGAGCTTAAACAAAGAAGAATTAGAGCTGCATTCGATGTATTTTGGGAAGAGCCATATGTAGGAAATTTAAAAGAATTTTATCCAGAGCCATTTTATATGACACCCCATATAGCCAGCTCTTGTAAGGAATTTTTTTTGGGATGCAGAAGAGATTTAGATAAAATGATTGAAAAACTATGAGCTGATATTGTGTTTTTGTAAACATTTATCTTCAAAACACAGCTATAAAAATCAGAATATATTTTTTTATGGCTATATAATTCTTCTGACATACTTTTTTCTTTGGGTATTTTATGAAAAAAATCATTATAACGATATTTATTGTCTCATTTTTTGGAATACTGATTCTGCTTTCGCAACCAAGAATGAGGCATATTATCTACACTGGTATTGTTCAATTCCCTGAGTTTGCCATCATGCAATCAATGAGAGGTGGACTGGTAACTCGAGATTTTGATCGTGTTTTGCCATGGCTAGACAAGCAATATGAATTAGCCAATTATTATGGCGAGGCAATGAATAAAATGACGCCAGGACTAATGGAGAATATAAAAAAGGCATACAATATAGCTGTTTTGAGGGAAGAGCGTGAAAAGTTTATTCCATTATTAGAAAAAACATACAATCTAGCGCCAAATAATATCGATTTGAATATTTTTCTGGCGAGTGCATACCAATTCAGAGATAAAGGTAAATCTCTTGATTATCTTAATAAAGCAAGAAATATTCTTCCTTCTGATGAGAGAATCTATAAGTTAGCGAATATCTTACTAAGGAATTCAACAGAAATTAATCAAAGAGAATTTTGGTGTAAAGCATACCATGATAGTCATTTCGGAGATTATGAGGAATATAAAAACTCATCTCTTCTTGGAAGAGGTTACAGAAGATTGGCTCTAGAATTAGATACTGATAATCAAAGGAACTTGTTTCTTAATGAGGGAGTTCAATTAGGAAAAAAGATAAAATATGAATTCGTATTAGGTGAGTCATTAAATTTTTCCAATCCATCAATAAGATTCTCAAATGGTGGAGGAATTAAAATAAATTTTCATAATATTGAACTCTTTTCAGGTGGTAAAATTATAGATTCATACACCAATGAATCAATAAGGTTCTATCCTGAAACAGGGTATGTAATGACTGAGGGAATTATCTCAATGAATCCTTTAGGGGAGAATATTTATATTGAACTCATTCCTAATTCGATTAACCACGCAGATAAGATTGTTTTTGAGTTAACTATCGATAAACTGAAAATTGATAATACAAATCTTTGTGCGAAATAATATGTGGCAATCAGTTCGTCAAAAAAAAGTAATATACTCCCTATTAGTAATTATATTTATGGCTTTTTGGTTTGGATCCTTTGGCACTTCCAAAGCTATCTGGGAGTCAGGTTATATTGAAGAAGGTCAATTTATTAGTAGCTATAATTCAATAGAATTAGATTTGTATGAAACTATTGAAAATGGCGTGAAATCAATACTGCCACTAGATCAAACCAAAACTGAGAAAGTCTCTTTGTATATTTCACAAAAGAACCAAAATCATTTACTAGCTCATCTTCCTTATTCAACAAAGAGATGGGTTGATGGGCTTATTCTTGATGGTGGTGAGTTTAAAAAAATAAGTGTGAGACACCGTGGAGACAATCCAAATAATTGGCTGCATAAAAAAAAGTCATGGAGAGTCAAAAGAAAAAAAAATGATTTAAAGGATGGTACTAGAGTATTCAACTATCACTTGCCAAGAGATACCGCTCTTATAAATACTTATCTTGGTTATTATATTGCAGAAAAGATGGATATTCCTGTCCCTAGATATAAGTTTGTGGAGCTTTACATCAATGATAGGTATGAGGGTTTATATCTCGAGTTAGAGCACTTAGATGAAAATTTCTTGAGAATGAACAATACAATGCCAGTTAATTTATATAAAGGGACACCATCAAGAACAGATAAACCATTGAACCAAGATGTTGATTTATTTGGTAATCCTTATTTGTGGGAGAAAAGAGCGATTTATAATCCTAGATCACCTGATGATTATTATGATATGAGCAACTTACTCAATCTAGTTAGGGAGTCATTGAATGATCCCAGGAAAATGGATCGCTTGGGAGAAGTTGCAAATATAAAGAAATGGGCAAATTTTTCTGCATACGAGACAATAATGCAGTCTTGGCATAATTATGAAAAAAATAATATGTATATTATCAGTGATCCATGGATAGGAGAAATATATCCAATAGCATATGATACAATATTTAATGATACCAAGAGCCGAATGTTTATCGATGAAACCGTTAAAATGGATAATGCGGCCCATGCACTCATTGAGAGCCTCTCAAACAATTCTAGATTTTTATATCAGAAATACAAGATACTAAATGAGCATATTCAAAATAACATATATGATGATATTTCTAGAGAGGCAAATCGTATCTATGCTCTCATAAGAGACTCTTGGAAGAATGATCCTTCACATTCTCAGTTTGTCTTGACAAATGAGTTTGAGAAAAACCTTCTCTTTACAAAAGGCATGGATAATGAAGTACAGAGACTTATTGAAAGAATTGAATATATCGAGAAAGAATTAACGAGTATTCTCAAACTAAATGATACCCCTTCATGGTCTCAAGAACAAAAAATGCTCAAATTTGTCACTCATTCAAGAAAACCAACCACTGACATAAAAATATGTTTTGATAATAAGTTTAAGAACGAAAATATACTGACGCTTACTAGTCTAAATGGGGATCAATTTAATGGGTTGAAGGATGAAGAAGGGTGCCAGAATTTCGATTTAATTATGAACTCGAATAGAACTAAACCTCAAGGTAATAGATCTAGAGTAACTACTTTTGTTGCAAATATTGGATTTAATATTGATCCAACAATCTTTTTATTTAATTTGAATACAGAGCAGAAGATTAGATCTATAAAAGCAAGATATTTGGGAGAAGAAAACTTTATTGATGCCGTTAATGATATAACTTCTAATGTAAACTCTAGAGTCTTAAACAATAAACCTTTGAAGTATTCCGAAAATAACAATCTAGTAACTTGGGAAGGTGATATCAACATAAATGGTTTGGTTGTTTTAAACGAACCGATTGTTATTATGCCTGGGACATCAATTAGGTTATCCAAAAACAGTTCAATTATTTTCAAAAACAAAGTCACGTCTATAGGAGATAAATACAATAGTATACGTTTTATGAGATCTGATAATGAACCATGGGGTGTTATAGCGCTTATTGGAGAAAAAACGAATAATTCTGAAATTCAATATACCGAGTTTTCAGGAGGTAGTGGCGGATCCTTTGGGGGATATGAATTTACTGGAATGTTTAATATATATTCATCACAAAATATCTCAATGAGAGATGTAAAATTCTCACATAATTCAGGTTATGATGATTTGATACATGTACTATACTCAAGTGATATTAGTTTAACTAACTCCCATTTGCATGATGCCAGATCGGACGCAATTGACATCGACATATCAGATATGCAAATTGCTGATACTACATTTTATAATTCTGGAAATGATGCCATTGATGCAATGACTTCTGTAGTTAAAATTACAAACACACATATAAGCAATGCAGGAGATAAAGGATTATCAGCAGGTGAAAGTTCGGATGTATATGTTTCAAATCTTATATTTCAAAATAATGTGATTGGAATACAATCAAAAGATGGAACAAAGGTAAATGTATTTGATACAAAGTTTATTGATAATAATATTCAGCTAGATGCATACAGAAAGAATTGGAGATATGGTGACGGAGGAAAGATAAATGTGCAAGAATCGTCATTTATAAGCAAGAAAAATGTGATCTCTGCAAAGGATAAATCATCTATTTTTGTGAGCAATAGCTCTTTTAATCATGAAATTGATCATCTAAAGAATAAAAAAGTAAATATACAAAACTCCTTAATTTTTAATAACGAATTATGAATCAAGATCAACAAAGGCTTACCCAAGAATTCTCTAGATTTGAGTTTAAGTATGTTCTAAATGAAAAACTTAAAAAGAAAATAGAAGAACAAATTCAACAATTTATGAAGTATGATGGATTCGCTCATTCAGAATACAATAACTCATATTTCGTCAGATCATTATATTTTGATAGCCCAAGTTCTTTTAATTTTTATGAAAAAATCGATGGGGTAAAGAAGAGAAAGAAATTTAGGTTGAGAACATATGGCAAAAAAATTGATGAATCTCCCTTATTCATGGAGCAAAAAGGCAGGAACGTAAATCGAGTATTTAAGCATCGAGCATTAATAGAAAAGGATGATATTGACAGCTTTTATGATGCATTTCATTTTGAGAAGTTGAGCAAAAGTTATGGAAACATCAAGCTTATTAATGAGTTTATAATGGATACAGTTAAGAGAAAAATTTCTCCTGTAGTCATCGTAGATTATATAAGAAGACCCTACATAAGTGATTATGATATGAATTTTCGTGTAACTTTTGATAGCAAAATAATGGCAAAAGCTACAAACTCTCTATTTCCTCAAAATGAAGGCTTTTTTCACTGTTTGCCAGGATATACAATCTTAGAAGTAAAATTTTTCAGAAAGATACCAGCTTGGTTTCACAAGATAATATTGGTCTATGATCTTGAGCGTGTGTCTATATCGAAATTTGTTCTAGGCATGAAAACTGCTAAAATCGCAACAGATCTATCATAAGGAAATAAAAATGGATAACACACAGGAAATTCTCAATATTGCAGGTTTATCTCATATATATTCACAGTTTGATATTTTGATAAACATTTCATTAGCGATTATATTGGGATTATTCATCAGTTATGTCTACAAGTCGACACATAAAGGCGTCAGCTATTC
>MDTG01295483.1_pt1 | contig 13238 bp, 9 predicted proteins | sample 811421 | NCBI WGS metagenome assembly MDTG01 (sample SAMN05326645, study PRJNA326480) | marine metagenome | isolation source: seawater | place: Pacific Ocean: South East | collected 2011
CGGTGGGCCCGTGGCGGAATTGGCAGACGCAGCGGCCTTAAAAGCCGCAGCCCTTCGGGGCGTGTGGGTTCGAGTCCCACCGGGCCCATTCATGAAGTGGCATTTCAGTTGCTGTTGGCCATCTTGTCCACATTGATCGTGATCGATCGGATGCAGGTGAGAACCTGACCGATAGCTGCCACCATCATGCCATACAGAAGTATTACGCCACTCTCTATGACTTCCATCCATTCAACTGCCTTCGTTTCCTCATCTGCACCACCCAGGTTGGCGAATTCCCCGATGAGAGTCGCGATCAGAACGACGGCTCCAATGATGATGATGACGTATCCGAGTCCCTGCATGATCTGCGCAAAGAACTTGAGTAGCTGCGTGTTTTCAGCGGTGTTTGACATCTAGTTTGCTCCATTTGATGTTGTAAGAAAAACCATTCAACTTCGATTGTGTCATAGTACGAAAATCCTTTGAACGATGATGAATCATCATTGATCGTCGGAATCGGTCACGTCGATGATCGGCGGTCTCCCAGTAATGTCATACCAGTCATCTCGGCTCATGATGATGGAATGGGTGAGTGAACCGGCGTTGAAGGCGATCCTGGACTGTTTCATGACACTGCTGTCCACATGCAGAGTCAGTGGAAGAACGGGTTGTCCGAATGGTGGCACGCTTCCCGGTACGAGCCCGGTCAGATCGAACAACTCGTCCATGGTCGCGAATCTGAGTTTGCGAGCTTTCAACGCGCGTTTGAGACGAGATGACCCGAGGCGACATGCGGCACTCATGACGATCAGGTGATAGTCCTGGTCAGCCTTGATCACAATGGCCTTGCCTCCGATCTCAAGCGGTTCGCCCCGGACTCGAGCCGAGTCCCGGGAGGTCAATGTGGGTTCATGTTCAAGGAGGCGAAACCCGACACCGGCCGTTTCCAGCATTCCTCGGAGTTGATCCAGAACGTGCATGGAGGGAATCCTAGCGGCTGTTCGTTTGACACCGGAGCGGCTTATTGGATGTCTGGGAGGGGATATCGGACGCAAAGATGAGAAATAAACCAGATCTGGAGTGTCTTGATCAAAAAGCGGGTCAAATTTGAGTGACAGATGATTCCGATGGATTCTCATCCTGAATCCCCATTGGCTCATGAGCCATGGTGGTCGGATCGCCGGTCGTCTGTACTATTTGAGGTTGATCCCGGGGGGGCCCATGAGCCATCCTCGGGGAAAGGAAGCAACCATGGCTTTGAAGATCGAATTTCTGGACGGCGCACGGTCTGGCGAGATTCTCGAGTTTGGCGATGACATCGATTCCATTCAGATTGGACGCGATCCACAACGCTGCAAGGTCGTCATTCCTCCTGACGTGACAACCGTCGGTCGGGAACACTGCACCTTGAGCAGGGTCCGTGGTCGCTACTACATGGAGATGGCCGCTGAAAAGAAGGTCACGCTCGAAGGCAACCTGATGGATACGGTCCAGGCGATTCCTGAAGACTGCGTCATCCAGATCGGACCAGGTGGACCGAAGCTCAGGGTCATGACTGTTCGTGCCGATGACATGGCCGCGACGATGCAGCAGGGTATCGATCCCGAACAACTCCACCGACGATCCGCCACAGCCGCGACGACCTCCGATGTCGAGGAGGTGCGGGCGAATGCCCAGCAAAGTGGACAGGTGGCAGGTGTGGCAATCCTCATCGGCGCACTGCTGATCGTCGTCATCGGTGTTCTGTACTTCAGCTTCAGCGGCGAGGTCCGGGATCTCGAGGACACTCAGGCGATCAATACCGAGACGGTCGAGGATCTCTCCGAGAGCATGTCCGCAATGGGAGCCGATCTTCCTGCGGCACTCGAGAAGGCAAGTCGATCGACCTATCTTGTCGTCCTGAGAAATCCGGATGGCAGCGAGGAACCCTTCGGTACCGCATGGGTATCGGGCAAGGGTCGTCTAGCCACCAACGCGCATGTCGCGGAGCGTGTGGAACAGCTTGCCGATGGCCAGGAAGTGATTCTCAGAAGCATGGCCGGCGAGAAGGAGTTCAAGGCGATCGCCTCGAAAAGCCATCCCGGCTACGACGAATTCGCCGATCTCTGGACCGACTACGTGCCGATGCAGATCAATGCGGTCAAGGATTCCGATCCGATCCGGTCCGCCGGCATCGCGGCCGATGTCGGGTTCATCTATGTCGATGAGGATGCGGATCTCGGATCACCATTGGTTCTGGCGGATCTGGAAAGTCAGGATGGCCTCAAGGCAGGCGATCCGGTTGGATACGTCGGCTATCCGGTCGAGAACATGGCGCTTGGTGGCGTCAATCTCAACAAGCCGGTTCCCCAATCCCAGATCGGGCGCATCACGGCGATCACCAACTATTTCAATGCTCCTGAGGAAGGCGCCGATGGACTACTCCTCCAGCATTCTCTTCCGGCAACTGGCGGCGCAAGTGGAAGTCCACTGATCAACTCCGATGGCGAGGTCGTCGGACTTCTGAGCGCGGTCAACTTCATGGTCGTCGGCGGTAAACGCATTCCAAATGCCGCCAGCGTGAACTTCGCACAGAGATCGACTCTCCTGGATGAATTGTCATCCCCGGATCTGGCCACAATGCAGACTAGAAGATCCGATCGCTGGCAGGATCAGATAGGCACGTTGTACGCCTCCGGGCAGATCGAGAATCGCGAACCCGGACTGGACGATCTCGTTTCCAGTTGGGAGAACATGATTAGCACCGCATCCGAAGACGAGATCGTCACCGGATCCACAGAGGTGAGCGCCGAGCGATTCCCCCTGAACTCACTCAACATCAATCCTCTGGCGATGGGTGCCGGAGATGCGCTTGGTGCACAGATGTACGGCAAGCAGATCGAGATGCGTGTGGAAGCCGGTCGTGACTATCTTCTCGCCGTCGAGGGCGACGGCACCGTCGGTGTCAAGATCACGGAAGGCGAGAACGGCATCCGCTCCGTGAATGTGATGAACATCAAGCCCAACCTGCAGGCGATCGCCTTCAAGGCCCAGAGAAGCGGAACCATCAAGGCGGCAGTCGGAGGCAGTGACATCAATGGCTCCATATCCTATGAACTCAGGTCCGCCGATATCGCTCCGTCGACCCCGGATACCGTCGCCAAGGCAGCGGCACGTCGCTGGATTCGCGATCTATCACGAAGTGGGGGTCGATCCTTCAACGAGAAACTGGCCCAGCAGTTCCAGGGTTCACTGGAAAATGACTCTGAGGGTCAAAGCGCCTCCAGGGATCTGTCCCTGAGCTCGGCCGGTCAATGGTTCATCGTGGGGATATGTCCGGAGCACGAACATCTCCACATGGTTGTCATGAACGAGAATGGTGACACCTTGGCCGAGGACATGCAGCCGGATTGGTACCCATTCGTGGCACTCGATGCCGATGCTCCGATGTCCGTGAAAGCCAGGCTCTCTTCACCGAAGAAAGCGGATGGATCGTCGAATTCGAAGTCGAGCTACAGATTGTTCGTCTATCAGGCGGTGCCTTCGGGAGGCTGATTGTCCGCCTGTGTCTGGGCAAGCATGGCGTCGTAATGGGTCAGATCGATCTTGAGGAACGCGGCCGCCATGTCCGGATCGAAGTGGGTCCCGGCGCATCGTTCGACTTCTGCGCGGACGGTTTCGCTGTTGCGACCATCTCGGTACGCTCGCGCCGACCTCATCGCATCGAAGGCATCGACCACGGCGACCAATCGACCCAGCTCGGGAATGGCATCTGCTTCCAGGCCGACGGGGTACCCGCTGCCATCCCATTTTTCATGGTGATGTCTCACACCCCCCAGCAGCTCTCCCATTCCGGGAATGTCCTTGAGGATTCGAAAGCCGATGTCGGGATGCTGCTTGATGAGGTCGAATTCCTCGTCATCCAGCCGACCCGGCTTCGATAGAACAGCTTCGGGAACACCGATCTTCCCGACATCATGGACCTGTCCACAGACCCGGGCCACCTCGATCCCCCGGTCATCATGCCCGAGTTCACGCGCCAGTTCACCGGAAAGCCATGAGACACGATCGGAATGACCTCTGGTATAGGGATCCTTCGCATCGATGGCGGCCGCCATCGCTCGAACCGTTCCCTCGAACAACTGGTTCCGAGCTTCTGAAAAACGTCTCTCCAGGTCCGACCTTGCCAGATTCGACATGGCAACGGAGGCCAGTTGCGCCAAGGCGATCATGAAATCCATGTCGCCGCGAAGCTGTTCGTCTGGGATCGTGGCATCCGTACCATCCACGTAGAGACAGGCTGCTGCCGAGTCACGGGTCATCAGGGGTGCACAGGCCGCCGCCTGAACAGGAAGCCGTTCGAGACTCTCCGCGACCATTTCGCCCGAAGCCAGATACCGGCCCGGGATTCCGTTGGTCGCGGAACGGAGCAGGGTTCGACTGAATCGTTCGGGGCCGGCCGATGCCAGTGCGCCCATGGCAGCATGCATCTCGATACCACCGTCCAGATCCATCCTCGAGACGATGGCCGCGTTCTCGAGAGAAGTACCCTTCTTGATGCCATTGAGAATCGCGGCATACAGCCGATCCTCATCACCGGCGTCATGGAGTTCACGACTGAATTCGAGCAGTGTCGCCAGTCTGTTGCCATCGAGATCCTGGGCCAGTTCGACGGGGGAGAAGTCGATTGATTCGTTCGAGCTGAGCTCTCCCTCCACGTGGATTCGACGAATCGATTCAGCGATCGTCGATCCGTCATGGGCATCGCGTACCTGCATGACCAGATCCGGAAGACCAATCCGATCGCCTTTTCGAATGACACACGGTCTACCTGCGGGAATCCGCTCACCGTTGAGCGTGGTCCCTGAACGTGATCCCAGATCACTCAGGAACCAGTTGCTCTCCTTGGGTTCCCAGCATACCTGTGCATGTTGTCGCGAGGCCTGTGGGGAGGCCACCACTACATCGCACTCGCGACTCCTGCCCATGAGGATCTGGGCGGGCGGCACGAGCCTCTGTTGGACTCGAGACGATCCACTGATTGAATCCAGTTGGAGAATGCCGGACATGTTTCAGACCTTGTTCCCGGGTATTCCGTGACCAGTCCCTCGTTCAGGCCTGACGTTCAGCCTATCACCTCGTGTGGAGCATAGCTCGGGACATAGGTGTGTTCCTTGATGAAGGCGGGCACATCCGAGGGCGTATCCACCGATGCCAGATTCGCATCGAAGATGTTCTCGGCGACCTTCGCGGCCACATGCGCCGACACCTCCCTGATTCGATCGCGTGGCGGATAGAGGAGTCCGCTCTTCAGTTCCTTCTCCGTGAGCGTTTCGGCGAGCGCCTTCGCCGCGGTGAGGAACATCGGCTCGGTCACACGCTTGGCCTTCGTCGCATAGACGGCCAGACCCATCGCCGGGAAGATGTAGACGTTGTTCCCCTGGGAGGGTTCGATGTCCTTTCCATTCACCTCGAGTATCGGGAATGGACTACCGCTGGCAAAGAGAACCTTTCCATCCGTGGCCTTGTAGGCCTCTTCGGCCGTGCATTCGCTGTGACTGGTCGGATTGGAATAGGGGAAGATGATCGGTCGATCGTTGATTTCACACATGGCCTTCATGACATCGTCGTTGAAGGCTCCATGGACAGTGGATACACCGATGATGGCCGTCGGCTTGAAGCTTCGAATCATTCCCACGAAATCCTTGGTGGGTTCATGGTCTGCAGCGAAGGGTATCTGGAATGCCTCGAGCGAATCGGTCCTGGTTTTCGTGAGCAGTCCATCGATGTCGAACAGGCGGATCTTCGAGAAGGCGGTTTCCTTGTCCATGCCCTCCGACTGCATGGCTTCAGCCATCAGATTCCCGATGCCGCAGCCGGCGGAACCGGCTCCGAGGAAGAGGATTCTCTGATCACTCATCTTCTCGCCCTTGGCTCGACAGGCCGTGTAGATGCCGGCCGTGGCCACGGCAGCCGTACCCTGGATGTCGTCGTTGAACATGCAGAACTTGTCGTGATACTTCTCGAGAAGCGGTTCGGCATGATGGATGTTGAAGTCCTCGAACTGAACGCAGCAGCCGGGGAACACCTTCTGCACGGCATCCGTGAATTCATCGAGGAATTCATAGTAGGTGTCGTTGTCGGGTCTGGCCTGCTTCACTCCCATGTAGTAGGGATCGTCGATGTATTCCTGGGTATCGGTTCCGACATCGAGCATGATCGGAAGCGTGAACTGAGGCGGCACACCGGCGGCGGCCGAATACAGCGCGAGCTTCCCGATTGGGATACCCATGCCGTTGGCACCAAGATCTCCAAGGCCGAGGATGCGGGAGCCGTCCGTCACCACGATGAACCGGACATCCTTTTCACTCCAGTTCCCGAGTATCGACTCGATCCGACCCTTCATCTCCAGATTCAGATAGAGGCCGCGCGTGGCGCGGAAGATGTCTCCGAACTTGAGACAGGCATCACCCACGGTGGGGGTGTAGACCAGAGGCATGTACTTGTCGGGCTTCGATGTGAGAAGCGCGAAGTAGAGTGTCTCATCGATATCCTGCAGATGTGCGAGGAACACATATCTGGCGAGATCATCGGGACAGGCGTCACATTGAGCAGCAGCTCTTCCAACGCGGGTCTCCAGTGTCTCGACCGATGTTGGCAACAGGCCTTCAAGGCTCTCCGCCTGTCTTTCTTCAGCGGTGAATCCACTGCCCTTGTTCAGGAGCGGGTTTCGGAGAAGATGAAATGCCTTTTCATTGTTCATAATCAATGATTTCCTTCAGATGCCTGTTTGTTAGCTGAAACATTCGGTTGCCGTTGAGCGGGTCCGAACAAGCATCGGGCCTGACGTCTCCGGCGTCAAGGCTGACGACCGTATAGGCTTGGGCATATGAAAGAGATGGGAACAATCAAACCGCTCGAGAAGGGCATCGGCAACCGCGGATTCATCTCCCTGCTTCTGACCATGGCCTGTGGTGCTCTGAACGACAATCTGTATCGGGGAACCCTGATGCTGCTGGTCGTCTCTGGAAGTGCCTGGGGAGGCTCGTTGGGCTCAGGCGGCACAGGCTGGGTCACACTCATGGTCTACGTACCGTTTCTTCTCCTGCTGGGATTCACCGGCCTGCTTTCGGATCGGTATTCGAAAAGAAGAATCATCGTTCTCACCAGATTCGTGGAAATCATTCTGGCCTGCTTCGTCGTTCTCGCGATGTGGATGGACAGTCCATGGTTCGCGTTCGTGATTCTGATCCTTCTGGCATCCCAGAGCGCCTTCTTCTCTCCCGCCAAGTACGGATCCGTTCCCGAAGTCGTCTCCTCGGGAAACCTCAGCAGGGCCAATGGCCTTCTCAGCCTTCTGACAAACGCCTGCATCGTCGCCGGCCTCTCACTTTCCGGGATTCTTCTCGATTACGGAGCTGACGTCGGAATAAGCGGGACCGTATTCGTGGGAATCGTGATGGTCGTCATCGCGACCTTCAGTTTCCTCATCACGTTCATGATTCCCCGCGCACCAGCGGCCAGACCCGATCTGAAGATGTCGTTCAACGGCTTCAAGACCTATTGGAGAACGTTCGGAGACATACGCAGGACACCACTTATGACCGCCGTCTTCGCCTGGTGCCTGTTCTACCTCGTGGCGTCGTTGATCATCGTGATCATTCCGGAGTACAAGGCGCCACTCGAGCTCTCCGACAGCCAGGTGAGCTACATGCTTGGCGCGGCCACCCTGGGTGTTGCGACCGGAGGCGGCATTGTCGGGATCTTCTCGGGTCGCTTCATCGTCGTTCGTTTCATACCGATGGGGGCAGTGGGCATGACCATAGGATTCTTCGTTCTCGGAATCCTCCAGCTTCCATACATCTGGATACTCGTCACCCTTGGTCTGATAGGACTTGCGGCGGGCGTCTACGTCGTTCCGATCCTGGCGTTGCTCCAGCACATGCCAGTGCCCGGATTCCGGGCACGGTGTCTTGGAACGGCGAATTTCTCATGCTATGTGACCATGAGCATGTCAGCGGGTCTCTATGGCCTGATGGCAATCAAGGTCGGATCACATCCCGAGACATGGTTCCTGATCACCGGCATCATGGCGGCCATCATCAGCATCAGTCTGTTCTTCATGATGCCCTCCCTGTCCAGGGGAGCTCGTCCCGAATCCTTCTCCACTGTGCAGGACAGGGAAGATCATGGAACTGCCTGAAGCAATCCTCTTCGATCTGGATGGGACATTGATCGATTCGGTCCCTGATCTGACCGAAGCGATCAACCGAATGCTGTCTGCCCACGATCTTGGATCGCAGCGGGAGTCGGAAGTGAGAAACTGGGTTGGAGATGGAAGCAGGATCCTGGTCGGAAAGTCGATAGCGCAGGCAAGGGGCGAGTTGCCGGACGAAACACTGCTGGATTCCTACTACCGAGAATTCCACGAACACTATGCCGATTGCTGCATGGACAAAACGATCGTCTTCGATCATGCGACCGAACTGCTGGAATGGATTCGTTCCAGAGGTGTCAGGACCGCCATCGTGACCAACAAGCCGGATCGACATGCTCAGGTACTGATGGATCACTGGTCAAGCAGATTGCCGATGGATGTCGTCATCGGCGAACGCGAGGGCAGGCTGCGCAAGCCAGATCCCTCGATGCTCCAGGAGGCCATGGAATCATGTCATGCCGGCTCCGCCTGGATGATCGGTGATTCCGAAGTCGATTCCGCCGCAGCGGTCGCTGCTGGCGCCGATTTCATCGGTGTACGGCTCGGTTACAACCACGGCAGGGACATCGCCGATGCAACACCACCGCCCATGGCGGTGTTCGATGATCTGGGTGATCTCCTGGTCTGGCTGCAACGCGCATTTGAATGCTGAGCCCCGAGCTGTGCGAAAACATCGGCTCGTCCGTATGATCGCGCCATGTCTACCGATCCCTCAAGTGTCGATGTGCCCACAGAAGCGGTTGTTCTGGTCTCCAGCCCCGACCGACCGGGCATCGTGGCCAGATTGACCGCCACGCTCGATGAGGTGGGCGGGAACATTCTCGAGGCATCCCAGTACACGGATATCAAGGGGAGGACCTTCCTGCAGAGAGTGCATGTCTCATGGCCTTCCCTGAATCCCGAACCCGAAGAGGTTCATGACGCCCTGCAGGAACTCGCCGATCAGTTCCAGATGGACTGGCGGATCCACTGGGGTCATGCGCGACGAAAGGTGGCCGTGTTCGTGTCGCGTGAAGACCACTGTCTTCATGATCTCCTGCTGCTTCAACGAGATGGTTCATTGCAGTGCCAGATATCCCTGATCATCTCGAACCATCCGGATCTCGAGCAGGTGGCCGAGCGATTCGATGTCCCGTTCCATCATGTCGAAGTCGATGAATCCGGTGATTCGAAGTCCGAATCACGACAACTCTCGCTGCTTGAGGCCAACGACATAGATCTCGTCGTACTCGCCAAATACATGCGCGTGCTCAGCCCCGTCTTCGTGGAGCGGTACCCCGGTCGCATCATCAACATCCATCATTCGTTCCTGCCAGCCTTCGCCGGTGGCCGTCCCTATCATCAGGCGCATGAAAAGGGGGTCAAGCTCATCGGAGCTACGGCTCACTACGCGACGGCAGAACTCGATGCGGGTCCGATCATCGAGCAGGGTGTGATCCGTGTCACCCACAAGGATTCGGTGGCGGACATGGTCCGAAAGGGTCGGGATATCGAGCGGACCGTTCTGGCCAGAGCGGTTCGCTGGCATCTGGAGGATCGTGTGGTCATTCATGCGGGACGTGCGGTCGTCTTCGCCTGACATGATTCGAGGGAGATGCAATGCAGGAGCCAGATCCAACGATGTCCCTTGAACCGATTCAGATGTCCGATGATGTCGTCCAATGTCCATGGCGGATGTGGGGACCCTATCTATCGGATAGACAATGGGGGACCGTCCGCGAGGACTACAGTCCTGATGGATCGGCCTGGGAGTATTTCCCTCACGATGACGCCAGACACCGGGCCTATCGATGGGGTGAGGATGGAATCGCCGGTTTCTGCGACCGACATTGCCGGCTGTGTCTTTCGGTCGGACTCTGGAATGGTCGGGATCCGATCCTCAAGGAAAGACTATTCGGTCTGACGAATGCCCAGGGCAATCACGGTGAAGACGTCAAGGAACTGTACTGGCACGACGATGCCGTACCGAGTCACGCCTATCAGCGCATGACGTATCGATATCCGCACGGGGCCTTTCCATATGAAAGGCTGTTGAAGGAAAACGCCAGCCGTACATCGAAGGATCGCGAGTTCGAACTGATCGACACGGGCATCATGGATGAGGATCGTTTCTTCGATGTCGTCGTGGAATACGCGAAATGCGGTACCGAGGATATGCTCATGCGGATCGAGGTGCACAACCGTGGACCACAGTCGGCTGGCATCGACGTCCTTCCGCAGATCTGGTTTCGAAACACATGGTCCTGGACGGATCAGGCCCAGCGTCCGGAACTGAGACGAACAGGTGCGGATTCGATCGACATCGATCATCCGGAATTTCCGGATTGGACATGGGCGATCGAATCCCCGGATGAACTTCTCTTCTGTGAAAACGACACCAATCCGAAGGCCATGTGGAACGAGGATGTCACGGGATTCTTCAAGGATGGATTCAACCGGTACGTCGTCGACAAGCAGGTTGACGCGATCAATACGGAGGGAAGCGGCACCAAGGCCGCTGGGCGGATCCACGTCGAGATACCCTCGGGTGGAACACATGTGATTCGCGTGAGAATCGGACGATTCGAAATGGAGTCCCCATTCGAGTCATTCGATGAAATCGTGGATTCGAGACGAGCGGAAGCGGACGAGTTCTACGAGACGCTTGAGCAAGGGATAGCGGACCCGGAATGGAAGGGCATCCACAGATCGGCACTGGCGGGGATGCTCTGGACCAAGCAGTTCTACTGCTACGACGTCAAGCAATGGCTCGAGGGCGATTCCGCGGAACCGCAGCCACCCGAATCCAGATCGAAGGGTCGCAACCATCAATGGCGACACTTCAACAGCAGTGACATCCTCCTGATGCCGGACTCATGGGAATACCCCTGGTTTGCAGCCTGGGACCTGGCGTTTCATTGCGTCACCATGGTGGAGATCGACGCAGCACTCGCGAAGAAGCAATTGAGACTCTTCACACGAGAGTGGTACATGCATCCCAACGGACAGATACCCGCCTACGAGTGGTCATTCGGCGATGTCAATCCGCCGGTGCACGCGTGGGCCGCATGGCGCGTCTTCACGATCGATCGTCGGCAACGTGGGGACGAGGGTGATCTGGAGTTTCTCGAGGCGGTCTTCCACAAGCTGATGATCAACTTCACATGGTGGGTCAATCGCAAGGACGACGACAATCTCAACATTTTCGAAGGTGGTTTTCTCGGTCTCGACAACATCGGCGTGTTCGATCGCAGTCAACCACTGCCGGATGGTGGTCACCTCGATCAGGCCGACGGGACCAGCTGGATGGCCATGTATGCACTCAATCTCATGCGCATATCGATGGAGCTGGCCCAGCATCGGCCCGCCTATCAGGACATTGCATCCAAGTTCTTCGAGCACTTCCTCCGCATCATCTACGCGATGAACAACGCGGGAAGCGATGGCGATGGGCTCTGGGATGAGAAGGACGGGTTCTACTACGACATGCTGCGCCTTCCGGATGGAACGACCGAGCCCATGCGAATCCGTTCCATGGTCGGTTTGATCCCACTGTTTGCCGTCGAGGTCCTGCATGCGTCGATGCTCGAGACATTGCCCGAGTTCGCACAACGGGCCTGGTGGCTGAACACCAACAGGCCCGAACTGACGAGTCTCATATCGCGATGGGAGGAGCCCGGAGACGACTCAAGGATGCTTCTGGCCATGCTTCGCAAGCATCGTCTGAACAGGATTCTCTCGAGGATGCTGGATCCCGACGAGTTCCTGTCTCCCTACGGAATACGCTCTCTGTCCAAGTACCATCTCGATCATCCATACGTGTACGAGGACGGCGATACTCGATTGGAAGTCGGCTATGAGCCAGCTGAATCGGATGGCGAACTCTTCGGTGGCAATTCGAACTGGCGAGGTCCGGTCTGGTTTCCGGTGAACTTCCTGATCATCGAATCGCTCCAGCTCTATCAGCATTTCTACGGAGATGATTTCAAGGTGGAATGCCCAACCGGCTCGGGTACCATGATGACTCTCGGAGAGGTGGCGGATGAACTTCGTCGAAGGCTGCTGGGTCTGTTCACGACGAGCAAGGATGGAACAAGGCCGTTTCATGGCGACAACGAGATGCTGCAGATGAACCCGATGTTCCGTGACAGGATCAACTTCCACGAGTTCTTCGATGGTGATACCGGAAGGGGCTGTGGAGCCTCCCATCAGACAGGCTGGACCTCTCTGGTGGCGAAGCTGACGCTTCCAAGGAAAGAGGGAACATGACGCCGGAACAACCACACGAGCAGGGAATCCATGTCATCCTCGTCGATGACCAGATGATCGTCGGTGAGGCGGTGCGACGAATGCTGTCCGGTGACGAGGACATAACGCTCGAGCCGATCATGGATCCCACTGAAGCATTGGACAGGATTCGCACCCGGCAACCCAATGTCCTCCTCGTCGATCTGGTCATGCCCGGGATCGACGGACTCGAGCTGACAAGACGTCTTCAATCGGATGAATCGACCCGAGATATTCCAATCATCATCCTCAGTAGTGAATCCGATGTGCACCGGAAGGTGGATGCCTTTGAAAACGGCGCCAGTGATTTCCTCGTCAAGATGCCTGATCGACTCGAGCTCGTCGCACGCCTCAGGGCGCTTGCCGCCAAGGCCATCGCCGAAAAGCAACTGAGACTGATGGCCACCAGACTCCAGAAACAAGCCGTTGCCCTGGACGAGGCGAATCGTTCGCTTCAGGCCATGAACGTCTCGCTGGAATCGGATGTGAGCGAACAGCGTGGTCGTCTCCGGTCCATCGCCATGCTTGGCAATGAACTGGCCAGAATCCAGGACATCGATATTCTCATGGAGAGGCTGCTCACCGAAGCAAGACGAATACTCGTGGCGGACGCCGGAGCCAGCTATCTCGTGGATGCGGACAGACTCCGCATAACCCATGCCCAGAACGGAACGTTCGATGGCACCGATTTCTCCGAGAGTTTCAGGCGGTCGGCCGCGGAGATCGGGATCGATCACAAGAGCATCGTCGGATGGGTGGCCGAGACCGGCGAGGTGGCCAACATACGTGATGC
>MDTG01342371.1_pt1 | contig 13238 bp, 15 predicted proteins | sample 811421 | NCBI WGS metagenome assembly MDTG01 (sample SAMN05326645, study PRJNA326480) | marine metagenome | isolation source: seawater | place: Pacific Ocean: South East | collected 2011
AGAACTGTGGTGAACAGTAGCTACACTTGAAATTACAAGCATTGTTAAAGTTCACCTCAACATATCTCGGCGTCCAACTTGTGGTCATTGGATTCTGTCTAATCTGCTCAAAGTCTTGCATGGCCCATGGTTCGCCTGACCTATAGTGCCTGTCCGACATCTCTCCTGTGTCCTCCAGTTTCCAGCAGTAGGAACATCCGTCAGGACGTTCACCTTTGAGCATTTGGAATCTTTGATCTAGTTTTTCAACTGTGTTGTGCAGTGCTGATGGATTACGCTCCAGTTGTTTAGGATCAATCTTGTGTAGTGGTGGGTGGTAGCATGAATTAGTGAGACCAGTTGGTAGATGGAGTGACGTCTGATTCCATTTTGCAAGACACATTGTTTTTGAGACTTCTCCCAATTTCTCTTTGGCCCTGAGTGCGTCTGCTTTGTAATTACTAGTACTCACGGTCTTGCACTCCTCTATTGACATGATCGGGCATTACAAATCTATAGAATCTGCTTTCGTCTTCGTCGAACTCGGCTATTGGTATGTCTAATTGTTGCCTCAGGCTGTTCCCATACAGTTTAAGGTCAGTGTCTATGTCAGCAGGAGATTGATCTTCATAGTAGAGTTCCATGTTGTCTAGGTCCCTTATCCTGTAGTGCTCGTTGTTTGCTTCTATCACTGTGTTAAAGCAACCCATCCTCGCTCCCAGCATTGCGAACTTTCCGTATTCTATGTCTGAACCAACAGTACACCAGGTGCTCAGTATACGCAAGTTTGTTGGCCAGACAGTTTGAAACTGATCTGCTGGAATGGGCCTGCCTTTTTCTGTTGACATCTTCACACCTTCTCTATAGCCTGCCACAAAGGCCTGCTTGGCAGATGCATTTATCACAGTCGTGCTGTAACAGTTGTGTAGATTCTCGTGCGGCACTCCCCAACAGAAATCGATCTGATTTTCTTCTGCAATAGCATTTTCATGTGTTTGCATTTTTAGACAGGTGTCTTTGTGCCAACCTACTAGGCCTCCATTTCCGTAGACAAGTCCGTTTATGCTGTTCCTGGCACGCCATCTATGGACATGTGTTTTGTTAGTTTTTGACCAATCTAGTGTCTCTAATAAAAAATTTTCATCTATCAAATTATCGCCATCTACACTTATAAAAAAATCCGTCTCGGCCACGTTGGCCGCGGCCTTATGTGCGTTGTCAAATCCAACCACACCATCTATGCGTTTTGCCCATGGCACTTTACTTTTTAGATCTGCCCAATTTTGTTCTTTGTTAGGTTCTTTGAAAGAGATGTAAACAAAGTCTAGATCGCTTATTCGTACTCTATCTGCCACGTCTTCCCTCCTTCACCTATCTGGTTAGGCCAATGTATATCATCGTCAAGAAAATGATAGCCTTGATCTGCCTTAAGTAGTTTTGTAAATTTTGATTTTATTTTTTTCACAGGTCTACGTACGATTTGCTGATCTTCTAGCATGTAATTCTGTTCGCCATACTTTTGTATCTCTAATTTTTTGGCCAGTGATACCTCTATTTGTTTGCCGTCGATGCTGACAAAATGTTTCTTTGGTTCTTTTTTCGGCCTATTCCGAAGTGCTTCAAATATTGATGACATCTAACTCCTTGTCGTGATAGTGCCAGACCCTATTGACACGTGTTTCACCCACGTAGACTGCGTCTCCTGTCCTATTAGGTAATAGGTAATCGTTATGATTAATAATTTTTAATCCATGAACATCTGGCTTGTGATGAATAAATTTGAACCATTCATAGTCTACAAGCCCGGACATTGTAGGATCAATCAACCTATAAGCCAACGCAAACACAACGTCTGTGCTTGGATGTTTGTCATTACAAGCAAATAACATTTTTGTTTTCACCTGTTCCCAATTTTCTACAATGCTTTTGGCGGTGTCAAAAAATAGTTTCGCCCTTTGGCTCCTTCTAAAATACATCAGCCCATTGTAGATGTTTGGCAAATGGTTCCTAGTAAAAAGTTTTCTGTATGCCGTGTTTTGCACAACATTGCCTCTATAATCAAAACAATCCACACTGAAAACTAAATCGTGTTGCCATAAATGATTCCACCACCAATCAGTGTTGGCAGTCCACATAATGTCTGCCTCTAGTTTGATTGTATGGGTAAATGGCGATAGATTAAAAGCCTTAAATTCATTGGCCCACTTAATATCGTGCTCCGCACTAATATCTTCCTTTAAAACTTTTACTATATCGATGTTATCGTCTGTGAACTTGCTGTTCTGATCTGTAATCACACAGACCTTATTATCCTTATTGTATTTTTTAATACTTTTTGCAAGGGCAATAGATAACTTGACGTAATCTGTTTTGCCATTGTTCTGGGCAAACCAAAGAAAACCTTTAGACATATGCAATCTCCTTGTTCAAAACATGCACGTCTTGATTTTCAATAAAATTTATTTTATCTTGATGTTTCCAGACCAATCCATTATCATAAAATTTTACAATTTCACAATCAGGCGGTAGCGTGGACAAAGCAAATGGAAAAGTATCATAACCGTTGAAACCATTTAGTTGTTGAAGTGCTATTGCAAATACATAATCATTACGTAGGTTCTTAGATTGTATTCTGTATAACTGATTAAAATAAGCATAATAAGTTTTTACATACTTCACCATGTCAAATATTTTTTTTACCTTGTCATTTTTTTTGAAAAAAAGCACTGTCGCCCATACCATTGGGATCATGCTGAATCTTCTGTGATCAAAACTATTCCTACAACTAAGATCATATGCCGTGTTCGGCACTAAAAAATCATAATTGGTCTCAAAAATTTGAAGCAGGTTGTTTGAAAAACAAAAGTAATCGATGTCCATGACAAGTGTCTGATCATATGGAGAAAGTTCGTATGCAAGGTGCCTGTCAACATTGTTCCAAGGCTTACCCAGTTTAGTGTTACCCAGCTCGGGCTCTATAAATTTGTAGTTAATAAAGCCTAAAGGTGCCATCCTTTTATATGTGGCATAGTCGGTTACAACTGTAATTTCTAACTTTAAATTTTTCTTAACGAGCGGAACACATCTTTCTAGTATTTTGTGGTACTGAGTGTGTTCTGTGTCAAAACAAAATAATAAGACTCCTTGCTTCATTATCAACCTTTTTTCTTAAATGTTTCGTACATCTGGTGATATGCGTTCAAGGCCTCCTGATTTCTTGCAATCAATCTATCCAAGAAATCGTCGGCATTTGTTATTTCGACCGGATTGTCGTTGGTGTCAAGGACAAAGAATTTGTCATTGTTTTCCTTAAGTGTTCTCACAAGACATATAGTCTTAGGATCTGCACGGAAAAGGTGTTCATTGTAGACCAATACTTGCCTAGAGTGAGCCTTCTCCAAAGCATTGCGTTTGGCAACAGCAATGTCGTAGGAAAGATCTGATTGTTGTTTTAAAGAGCGAATATCCATACCACAATTATACAGTAATTATGGTGGTTAATCAACCTGGTAAAATTATTATGATGTGGAGTTTGAAACTTCCGCGTTCGAGTCAACTCTTATAGCCGCCGCAAGTCCTTGAGCATCAGTTGGAAATAGTTCTAACAATGCGAGAGTCATTCTCGGTGCTTCATTAGGATTTGCAGGTACACCTGATGTGTTACCAGCTGTAAAAGTGTCATCACCCGCCGCGTCCGTTGAAACCATCTTTACTGTAAGCACAGTTGCTGATCCAACTGCCGCGTTAAGTTTTGCCGAAATCTCAACAGTGTTTGAAGTGTAACCTGAGTTATCAGAAGTCAGTTTGATAATTGTAGTGTAACCTGTACCCAAGTCATGGAAGCCATTTGAAAGACCGTTTGTTGTAAGAGTCTCACCAGATCCTGATCTTGTTGATGCCTGGGACGCTATGTCTAGGTTTCCAATTGCTGTTGTAGTTAAATCGTTGAATACAGTATCTTTGTCTCCGTCGATACCTGTCACGCAACTAGGATCAACCCTGATCTTACCGCCTGCGTTGAAGTAGTGTCTCATGGTGTCTGCATTTGCGAATGTTACTGATCTCTCAATAGTTGATACTCCGTTAAATGTACCTGAGTTTGTTGATGATCCTGCCGCTGTTCCTGAGTCGATTGCAGTTGCTGATGTAGATCCGCCTGCTACCTCCGCCGCCAAAGACGCCAGGTCAGCCACTAATGCTGACTTAATAGCAATCGGATTACCTGCCGCAACTGATGTAGAAGTAATTGAATCGTTAGTGTGGTTGGCAATGTTGTCCATACCAGTGAAAAGTGCATTCCACTGTGATGCTTGAATTCTGTTTCCTGCTGTCTGTGTACCGATGTGTGTTTGCCCTAATCCGTATTGTGCTGAACCAGTTCCTGCAAAGTGATTATATCCAAAAGGATCACTAGAGCTGTTTACAAATACGTTGTATTCGTCGTCTAAAATTGTTTCGCCTGCTACATATCCCATAAACTTACTTTACTCCTATAACGCACTCAGTGAGTGCAGTTTCTACGTTGTATTTATCCTTGATCAACCTGCCTATAGTATTAAATGCGGTGCATTCTTCAAGGGAGGCAATTCTAGCCTCACCATTGCCTGCTGATACCACGCGATCTCCGGCCTTGCCTGAGCCTTTCAATTTTACTAAAACACGCCCTTTTAAGGCAATCATAGGATGTGTGCTATTGTTACCAGCTTGAGAGTTCATCAAAAAGGCCGGTGAGTCTGATACCACACCAAACACACTGTTGCAAAGTTCTGAATCACATTTAGTAATTTCTGCTTTGCCTCCTAGCATCATGACATCTCCCACTTCTGTTTCACAGTCAGACTCGTATCTTTCCGCCAAGTCAGCGTACTGTGCCGATGTAGATGTTGCGTGAACCACATTTGCACGTAGATCAACCAAAGTTGGAGCTGACATTTCAGTGCCGCCCACGTCACTTGACTTAAACGCCGTCCAGGCACCGCCTGCATTTCCAAAAGTAGTTGTTCCATCATCAGCATACGATTCGTCCCATACCCAAAATAGATCTTGTTCAGTGGCTGTCGATGCATTGCCTCTGTTGACTTTCAGTCCAGAAAACGTTGGCATGCCTGAATTTGAAGAAATATTTCTGTTCAATTCAATAATGTTATCTTCGACAGTAAGCACAGACGTATTCATCACAGTATTTGTGCCATCAACAGTTAGATCTCCTACTCTTAAATGTTCAATTCTTCCTGTTGACCCTTGAATCCTTAACGCCTCTGTAGTTGTACCACCGTCATTTACAGTAAAAATAATATCTTTGTCTTGTGTGGTCTGTGCAATCGTCAAATTATCACTGGACAACTTCATAGTGATGTCAGATCCTGCACCTATTGTGATACCATCGTCATTAAGCACTCCTAAAGTTCCAGAAGTGGTATCGTTTGCATTTGATCTCAAATAGTTTGCCGCAACTTCACCTCCCAATGAATCTGAATCAGTCGCTGTACCTCTAAATTTTGCGGATGATACAGCAGTTGACAGCTGAATACCTTGTGCGACACTTGAAAACCCAGCGGCAATCAAAGCGGAACCGTTGGTTTCAGATGAACTTGGCGTAAAAGCAATATTGGAACCAACTGCCACAACGGCATCATTGGCAATCATTTTTAAGATTGATCTGTTTACACCCGTGTTGTCCTGCACTACCTCACTTGTAAATTGCGTTACACCTGATCCAGTTACTGTTGTTGGACCGATTAGTGTAAATGCTGTACCATTGTATGTGTATAATTGATTGTTTACAGTGTCGAACCAAAAATCACCTAGCACCGCGTTTGTTGGTGCACTTGTAGAGTTTGTTGGACCACCTGCTGGTTTGAATTTTGTTCCGTCATATACATTTAATCTTTTGTTTGTTTGATCAAACCAAAGTTGTCCTTGAATTTTATTGTTAGGAGCGGATGTATTATTGAAATTTTCTAAAAGTTTAACAAGGTTTTCGTTTAATTTCTCACCAAAGCCAGCATACCCTTTTCCTATAAGCGTAAGATCTGTAGTGGTTGTATCAATTGTGCCATCCGCAAGGGTGACCAATAAGGTTCCGAATGTGTTGTTAATCTTGTAAGCCATTATGAATTATTAGATGCGTTATCTCTGACTTCAGTCAAGAAACTTACATCACCAACTAATTTAATCAATATCGCCGCTAGTTCAGGCGTCAACATTGCATCAATTTTAGCCTCTTCCTCGGCAGTCCAGGCCGTTTCATAATTTGCGTTGATGTAATCTGCTACTTCTTCTTTTGTTGCCATTTATTGTACTCCTTATGCTTATTTATTACGTGATTGTATCTGCTCATCGTCAGATATCCAAGTTAAATCCTTGGAATATGTGCCTTCTAAATCTCGCAAGAAAGTCTTAACATTGCTTTCCGTAAGCACCATATCGTGGTATTTTTCATATCTTTTATGGAGTGCTTGTTCTTTTGTTGCTGTGTAAACTAATTTTAAACCTTTGTTGACTGCTAGTTCCATGATTTTGTCTATACATAATTTTAATGCAACATGCGTTTTGCGAGAATCTGCCTGTTTATCTGTTACTATCCACTCCATGAATCCAAACTGTGTACCTTCCCCTACATACAATCCACCAGCACAAATTGGTTGTCCGTCATCTTCAATCATGATGCCTGCAGGCGGTAAGCATTCTTTTGGCACTTGCCCAAACTCCCATTCTTTCCACCACTTCACTAGTGTTTCGTAATCCTGATCCCTGTCCCAAAGTCTATCTTGCATTCTTTTGTATCACTATCTTGTTAATGTTAAATGTCGCTTCGAAACAGTAACGAACTGCTTCAGCAACTTCCTCGGCTCTTAATTTAGGCAAATTTTCCCATAGTCCTTTAGTCATGTCTGTGTCTACAACGTCAGGGCACACATCATGAACTGATAACGGTCTGTCCACAAGGTCATCTTGCAGTTCCAATATGTACTGTATCAGTTCTTTCTTTATTTCACAGTACTGCACATAGTTGAATTTATCCCAAGATTCAAACTGACTAGTGTCCTGGCCCTCGTCGGTGCCAGAAGTGCTTGTAATAACGGCGACTTTCATCTTATCAAACGAGTGCATACCATATATTCTTTTCAAAAGAGTTAGTTGTCCCCTACCAGCGTGAGCATTCAAAACCACATAACTGCAACCCTCGATGTTTTCCATTATCGCTTCTTGGTTCTCCACCAGATCGTAGCCATTAGTACGACTCATGCCTATGACTTTGACCCCCATCTTACTGTAAAGATCTGCTATGGCTTTGCCTATACCTTTGGTGTGCCCTATGATTGCTATCTTATTTTTGTTTTCTCGCTTCATACACATCTACCAGGTTATCCAACCCTTCAAAACATTCTGAATAGTGCTGGTAATATTTTTCAAATTCTTCTTTAGTGTATAATGATTCCTTAAAAAAGTCAATTAATAACGTTGTTCTTGCACCTGGATTGCTATTGTATCCATTGTGTAACTGTTGATCAGGCTGGAACACATAAGCTTCACCGGTCTTCCAGGTCATTAGTTCCTGTTTTTTTGTTTCAAGATTCATTACGTACATGCCGCTTTGATCACCACCACCGTCATCTAGACATAACTGATAACGCCAACCACCTTCGTTGTCTGTGTGGTTACCAATCTTAGTGTTTGGTCCCACTGTCATGATAGCTACGTTTGTTTTATATGGAAATTTACGTAATATTGAATACAACATTGGATAATCGTTGAATGATTGACCTTCGTGTTTTCCTGATTGTATACCAAGGGCCTGCCATTCTCCATGAACGTAGTCACCTGATTTGTCATCAAAGTCTTCAGGCTTACCCCTCACGCTGTCTGAAAAATCTTCTGGATCTAAGAATACTTTGTTTGGCTGTGAATCGAACTCGTCTTTTATCAGACGCCAGTGTTTTTCCAGTTGTCGGAAACACTCTCCTTGCTGTCCGTAATAAAAACTTTTATGAAGCATTTAGTATATTAACATTTTTATCATGAATTTGTCTATCATGATCATGCCAATTACTGAAAAAGTCCTCGCCGTGATTTACTAGTTCTTGCTGTTCACTTAATTCAAAGTAGTCTGTGAATTCTGTGCCGTTGATTATAATTCTTCTATTTTCAGATCCAAACACATAAACTATCACTTCATTATCGCCCTGAGATATTCCTAGTCTACTATCTTCAACTCTTGTCCACGCACCATCTTCTTTAACCATGTGTGTACCTGACACCTTTATACCGTTGTAATCATACAAATTGTCAATTAGGAACTTACCTGTAGCAAATACTTTTCCACCAACAGATACCTTGTCTCCAATATCAACTTGTTCAACTGCTTTGAATGATCCATCAGCCATTGTGATTAATGTGCCTGCTATAAAACAACCACCTCCAGAACCACCGCCACCTGAACTTGTTCCCCCAGTTGCGTCACCAAAGCCTGCCGCTGTGCTAACAAAGTTTATTCCAGAATTAAATAGGGCCTTCCATGATCCTCCAATCTTAACGTATCCTGCTGTGATTGATTTCCATGCACCACCAACTTTGAAAAATGCTTCGTTAATTGATTTCCATGCACCTCCAACTTTTAATTGTGCTTGAACGCTAACGTTGAATATCACTGTTGCTGTACCATCAGCTCCTGATCCACTAGGTTGTCCACCAACCGCCGCTCCTGAAACATATTGTGACAAACCTGTACCACCTGGTGTAACACCTGAGCCATTGCTTTCTGTTCCACCTGCCGCTGTGTTTGATCCAGATGTGCCACCTGTACCACCTTGATCTCCTGAACCAGCATTGCCTGAGGTACCTCCGTCTGTACCACCACCGCCGGCTCCACCGCCACCACCGTCACCTGAGTGGTCCTTTCCGTCTTCTCCTAGTGTGCCTGGCGAGTTTGATGTTGCTGAATTTGTGTTTGATCCTGCTGTGCCGTTAGATCCAGCTCCTGCACCTGCACCTCCGGCGCCTCCACCAGCTGTTGCTATTTCGTTTCCGTCGACTAGGACCACAGTGGCACCACCGCCACCGCCTCCAGATCCTGAATATGGATTAGGTCCAGCGTTACCGCCTTCACCACCTGAATAACCTGATATGCTCTTTCCATTCGCGCCACCTGGTGCTCCGCCACCTGATGAACCGCCAGCACCCCCACCGCCTACTGCGACTGTTAAAGTCTTGCCGATATTGGATGTCATTGATATGCCAGTTGCCGCAACATGATGTCCAGCGGCACCTGTTCCACCAGGACCACCTGCATCCGAGCTTCCGCCACCTCCGCCACCGCCCCAAAGATAAACATCTATTGAAGTTGTGCCAGCTGGAATTACAACCTGCTGTAGTGTGCCCGAGTACAAAAATGTATTAGTAATTGATGGCATGGGATTAGCTCTCCCTTACGAACCAAAGGTCTCCATTTGAACCTTGACCCGATGTGGGTGCTGAGGTCTCTACGTACCTATTTCCTGCAATGCTGTTGCTACCATCGTCTGATATAGTTGAACCGCCCCATAATTTTAATGACTTGGTAACTTGTCCTACAGTAGGGACATCTGCACTAGTAGTTGAACTAGATGATGTAATATCAGAACCAACAGCACCAAGTGTTAGTGTTGTAACTTTCAAGTTACCAGTTGAAGTGTCTGTTGTCAAAGGTTTGGTACCTTTGTTTCCATCACCATCGTCTGTCATGTCTGAGAATTTTAATAATTTAGAGTAAACTTGATTTTCACCTGCCGTCCAAGCATTTTCAGATACATCATAGAACAGTCTAGCGTCATCTGTATCACTTGTTTCTACTATCAAACCTGAGTCTGCTTCACTGCCACCTGTGTTTACTTTTATAAAGTTGTCTGTGTATTCATTAATGTTTGATGATGTATAACTATATGCCCCACTTACATTCAAGTTACCTGTGATAGTTACATCACCAGTAATATCAACTCCACCGTCTGCACCAGTCAATTGTAAAGGTGTTTTTGTGGTTCCACCATCGTTGACTGTAAATTTTAAATCTTTATCTTGAGCCGTTTGTGCAACTGTTATATCGTTGCTTGACACTGAAACTGTTAGCTCTTGTGAATCACCAACTCTTATACCACTGTCTGTATCAATTGTTAATTGACCTGTTGTTGTATCTGCCGCGTCTGCTCTTAAGAAGTTTCCTCCTGCTATCAGTGTTGCCGATGAATTAGAACTGCTTGAAACGTCAATGCTCGCCGCTTGTGTGTTAGTTCCATCAAACACAGCACTCAAAGTAGAATTTAAAGTTAGTCCTGCTTTAATTTCTGCAAATCCTGTTTGTGTAACAGATGGTGTAAATGTTTCTTTAGAAAGTATTGCAACTCTGGAATTGCCAGCATACATTGATGCTACCACTTTGTTTCCACCTGAACTTGCAAGTGTTTCTATTAGAAATCCTGATAATGTTTGTCCTGAAGTGTATACAGGTCCTACTAATTGGAATGCTGATCCGGTGTACACATAAAGTTGATCATCATCCGAATCATGCCAAAGGTCACCAGCAGAAGCCGAAGTAGGTTCAGCTGATTGTGATTTTGCTCCACCTGTTGGCTCAAAGGCTGAACCGTCATATACTTTTAATTGTCCAGTGTTTACATCAAACCATAATTCACCTTTCAGTGGTGACGTTGGCGCCGATGTGGACGCAGAATTTTCAAGTAATTTTACTAAATTTTCGTTAAGCCCTTCACCAAACCCTGAAAAACTTTTACCGAACAACGTAACCGAAGTTGTGTTATCCGATGTTCCGTCTGTAATTGTTGTTACTACTGACCCGTCTGTCTTGTTTATTGTGTACGCCATATGCTATATTTAGCACCTTCCCACTACTATATTAATTGAGCCTATTTCACTAGAATCGTAACCATCTAATGCTTTTCCTATCACAGAACCAACGGCAGGATTGTCTGATTTGGTTGCTACTCCAGGAGCAATTGAAGATGTTACAAGCATGTCTCCTTTGTCTATCTTGCCATGGACTTTACATTTTACTTTTCCAATAAGTGCTACTGGTTGACCAGTTGCCCCATTGTTCATTAGGTATGCAGGATTTTCACTGATGACTCCTGCCACTCTTGTATCAGCATCAATTGTAGATTGTGTAACTTCATTTGCACCTCCAAACACAACAACGGTTCCTACTTCGTAGTCAGCGTCTGAATTATAAACCTCAGCCAAGTCAGCGTATTGTGCCGACGTTGCCTTAGCGTATACAACATTGTAGCCTTTGCTAGTTGATCCTATGTCATAAGATGCATCAGTGTCAGGAAGAATATTCTTTGTTGTGAGAGTGCCTCCCATTGCCAGGGTACCCATTGTGTTTGCGCCAGTGCTGGTTAAGTTACCTGAAACGTTTCCTGTTACTGCCGTTTCCAATGACGTTGCCTTAATTGTACCATTGACTTCTAGTGTAGATGTTGGAGTGATTGTTCCTATTCCAACCCTTGATAACGATCCATCTATTGTCATCACAGTGGTTGTTACACCACCATCATTAACTTTAAATGTTATATCGGTGTCAACAACAGTGTTTGCAACTACGACTCCTGTACTATCAACAGTTACAGAAAGATCACTGTCTGTTCCAACAGTCAAACCTGTGTCGTTGATTATTCCAAGTGTGCCAGAAGTTGTGTCGTTAGCGTTGGACCTCAAATAGTTTGCCGCCGCAACACCACCTAGCTTGTCCGTATCTGTGGCAGTGCCTGCAAATTTTAAATCTGAAATTGCTGTTGAAAGTGTGATACCTTTTGTGATCGATGAGAAACCAGATATAGATGTTTTAGGAGTAAACGTGTCTTCTGATATGATTGCGATCAAGTTTCCATCATTGAATAATTTAGTAATGTTCTGTGTTGCGTCAGTAGAATCCAGTATAGAATCAAATGTAAAACCATTAGTAGTTCCTGTTGAACTTGGAGGTCCAACTAGGACAGACGACGTCCCACTGTAGAAAAACATCTGACCAGTGTCTGAGTCTATCCAAATGTCACCAGCGGCTAAGTTGGCTGGCTCCGCTGACTGATAAGGTGCACTACCGCCAGCAGTCTGAAACGCTGTTCCATTATAAACCTGTAATTTTGAATTGGTAGCGTCCCACCATAACTGTCCTGTAATAGGTTTGCTTGGCGCTGATGTATTTGCAAAATTTTCTAAAAGATGTAGAAAGTTTTCTGCTATGGATTCACCATAACCTGCATAACCCTTTCCAACAAAACTTAAATCAGTTTGCGTGTTTATCACGCCATCTTGCACAGTGTACAAGTTTGGTGACGAAGAACTATTTGTTTTGTTTACGGTATAGGCCATTAATATCCTGTGTTACCACCTGATGTAGTTCCACTCACTGTGTTAGATGTTGACAGTGCAGTTGAACTTGTTTCAGTGAATGTTGTTAAACTTTGTATCCTTAATGTGTAATCTATTTGAATCAACCTGTTAAGTGATTTTTGGACAGGATGAAAGATCACATGAGTTAATAATTTGTTTGTTGATCCGTTCTCAGTGCCTTCCCATGATTTCAATCCAAGTTCGTCAAACACATACTCACCGTTAAAATTTGTAGTATTGTCAAACGCCGCTTGTCCTGTAGGCTCACCATAATCTAATGTACATGTAACTACTATGTCTGTGTACTTGTTACCTGCGGTATGTCTAACTTCCATTTTATTTCTAGTGGTATCTTTATTGGTCGCACTATTATCATCTACAACTTTGTAATATGTTTGGTTGTATAAAGAAGCATTTGTACCTGTAGAATTAGGAGTCAGATACGTGATGATACCTGTTGGATCAACACTTGTACCACCATTTCCAAAAGCCATTTCATGCACAAAACCTGTGGTTTTGTTTGCCAATGAATTAGCAAGTGCCTGCGACATGTTTTCGTAGTGGATAGCATTTCTTTTATCTACTAAAACTTCGCCAGTCTCTGGGTCAAAAATTTTGATGTGCCCTGTCATCATAACACCTGTGTTATCCTGAGGCTTTTTATTTTCTTCTTTTTCTACTTCTGTTGGTTTATTGTCCTGTGTCATCTAGTGTATTTATTCAGGTGCGTTTGTAGGCTCGTTAGCAATGAATTCAGCCTGTTGAGTAGTTGAAGCCTGTAATCCTAAGCCATTTGCTGGATTACCATCTGCCGCTGTGTACCAGACCTGTCCTTTCTTGTGTAGTATTTTTACCTGTGTTCCAGAAGCAGGTGC
>MDTG01231090.1_pt1 | contig 13237 bp, 24 predicted proteins | sample 811421 | NCBI WGS metagenome assembly MDTG01 (sample SAMN05326645, study PRJNA326480) | marine metagenome | isolation source: seawater | place: Pacific Ocean: South East | collected 2011
AGCTGTTACATGAGCTTCTCCAATAGATTCAACAATTACTTTTCTTTTTTTACCTGCTGTCTTAGCCATAATTACAAACTATTATTTAGTTGCTTTCTTTTTATTTGCTACTGTCTTGCGTTTACCTTTTCTAGTTCGCGAATTGTTTTTAGTTCGCTGACCACGAAGAGGTAATCCTACTCTGTGACGAATACCCCTGTAGCATCCAATATCCATCAAACGCTTAATACTAAGTTGAATTTCTGAACGTAATTCACCTTCAATTTTAAAGGAGGATACTGCTTCACGAATTCGACCTGTTTCATCATCTGACCAATCAGAAACTTTTTTATTTTCATCTACTTTTGCTGTTTCCAAAATAGTTTGTGAACGGCTTCTACCAATACCGAAAATATAGGTAAGAGCTATAACACCTCTTTTTTGCTTTGGAATGTCTACTCCTGATATTCTAGCCATAATTAACCTTGTCTTTGTTTGAATCTAGGATTTTTTTTATTTATCACGTACAAACGACCTTTTCGTCTTACGATCTTACAGTCTGAACTGCGTTTTTTTATTGATGCTCTTACTTTCATAACTATAAATTATTTTTAAAACCTAAAAGTAATCCTTGCTTTTGTTAAATCATAAGGACTCATTTCTAGCTTAACTTTATCTCCTGGCAATAACTTAATGTAATGCAAACGCATTTTACCTGATATATGTGCAGTAACGACATGACCATTTTCTAACTCAACACGAAACATTGCATTAGACAGTGCTTCTATGATGGTTCCCTCTTGTTCTATTGCTGCTTGTTTTGCCATAAAATTAATTTGTTCCTCTTCTTGTTTTTCCTAATTTCATCAATCCATCATAATGTCTATTTAATAAATATGAATTGACTTGTTGAATAGTATCTATTGCAACCCCTACCATGATGAGTAGAGAAGTACCGCCATAAAACAAAGCCCAGCCTTGTTGAATTCCTATAAGTTTTACAACAACTGCAGGAAAAACTGCAATTCCCGCTAAAAACAAAGAACCAGGAAATGTAATATGTGACATTACCGTATCTAAATATTCTGAGGTTTCATTTCCAGGACGAATTCCTGGAACAAATCCTCCACTTCGTTTTAGATCGTCTGACATTTTATTAGTAGGAACTGTAATCGCTGTGTAGAAATAAGTAAAAATGATAATCAACAATGCAAACAATACGTTATACCAAAGTCCAAAGATATCAGAAAAGTTAGCTTGCATCCATTGCCCAACACCAGAATCACCGAGAGCACCTCCTATGTAAACAGGAGCAAACATAATGGCTTGGGCAAAAATAATTGGCATTACTCCTGAGGCATTTAACCTAAGTGGGATGTATTGACGATTGCCATATACTGTTCGATCTGAAGTTGAACCACCCGCTTGTCTTCTTGCATACTGAACAGGTATTCTTCTTACTGCTAATGTTAATAATATTGAAAGCAAAATAATTACTATCCACAATACTAATTCAATTAATATTAGCATGAGACCACCATTATTTTCAGATACTCTTGAAATAAATTCTTGCGCAAAAGAAAGTGGTAAATTGGCAATGATACCTACCATGATAAGAAGAGAAATACCATTTCCTATTCCCTTATCTGTGATTTTTTCTCCCAACCACATTGCAAATATAGTTCCTGTGACCAAAATGATGACAGAGGATATAATAAATAACGGACCTTTTCCAAGCACGAAAGCACTTTCTGGCACTCCAAGAGCACTAAGTCCATAGAGGTAGGCAGGTGCTTGAACCACACAAATAAGGATTGTTAACCAACGAGTAATTTGATTAACTTTCTTTCTACCGCTCTCACCTTCCTTTTGCAGTTTTTGAAGATAAGGCACTGCGATGCCCATCAATTGGACAACAATCGAAGCAGATATATAGGGCATGATACCTAAGGCAAAAACTGAAGCATTTGCAAAAGCTCCACCCGTAAAAGCATTTAGAATACCTAAAAGACCACCACCATCAGTACGGCTACTCAATGCAGCTAGCTGAACAGGATCGATCCCAGGTAATACCACTTGAGCACCAAGTCGGTAAACCAATAACATTCCCAAGGTCAGGATCACACGATCTCTAAGCTCTCCTATTTTGTATATGTTATAAAGGGTTTCTAAAACTTTTTTCATCTAGAGAATAATTAAACGATTATGGCTTCTCCTCCAGCAGCTTCAATTGCTGCTTTTGCTGTTGCTGAAAATTTATGTGCAGTAACTTTTATAGCACTTTCTATTTTACCACGTCCTAATATTTTGATAAGATCATTTTTATGAGCCAAACGCAACTCAATAAGTTTTTCTAAATCGAGTTCTTTGTTGGCTTTTTTATTATTTAAAAGGTCTTGAAGCGTATCCAAATTTATTGGGGTGTATTCTTTTCTATTAATATTTTTAAAACCAAATTTGGGGACACGCCTTTGCAATGGCATTTGACCTCCCTCAAAACCAATCTTTTTGGAATAACCAGATCGTGATTTTGCTCCTTTGTGTCCTCTTGCAGCAGTTCCCCCTTTGCCAGAAGCTTGACCTCTTCCCAAACGCTTTCCAGCGGATTTAGTAGATCCTGATGCAGGTGTTAAATTTTCTAAACTCATATTTAATTTTTTATACTTCGTTGACAATAACCAAATGTTTAACCTTATCAATCATCCCCAAGATACTCGGTGTAGCTTCGTGCGTAACTTCTTTACCAATTCCTCTGAGCCCTAGGGATGCAAGAACAAGTTTTTGATTATTGATCCTTTTAATACTACTTCTAACTTGCTTTACTTTTATTTTTGCCATTTTCTTTCAATTATCCGTTAAAGACTTTATCTAATGAAATCCCTCTTTGTTGTGCAATTCGCTGCGGATTACGAAGCTGTAATAAAGCATCGAAAGTTGCTTTTACAACATTGTGAGGGTTTGATGAACCTTGTGACTTGGAAAGAACATTATGAACCCCAACTGCTTCCAGTACTGCACGCACAGCACCTCCAGCAATTACACCTGTTCCTTCAGAGGCTGGCTTTAAAAAGACACGAGCTCCTCCATATTTACCTTTTTGTTCATGAGGCAATGTGCCTTTATCAACAGGAATACGAATCAAGTTTTTCTTGGCATCTTCAACTGCTTTAGAAATTGCTTCTGATACTTCTTTTGATTTACCTAAGCCTTGACCAACCACCCCATTTTCATCTCCTACAACAACTATCGCAGAAAATCCAAAAGCACGTCCACCTTTTGTTACCTTAGTTACTCTTTGAACACCCACTAAACGGTCTTTTAAATCTAAACCTGCAGGCTTTACTAATTCTACGTTTTTATAATCTTGGTACATATCTTATTAAAATTTTAATCCACCTTCACGAGCACCATCAGCTAAAGCTTTAACTCGTCCATGATATAAATATCCTCCTCTATCAAACTTTACCTTAGAAACACCTTTTTTGGTTGCTATTTCTCCAATTCGTTTTCCAACAATAGAGGAAATTTCAATCTTTGAAGTCAGCTTTGATTCTTCAACTTCTTTATCTCTTGATGATGCTGAAACGATTGTTTTTCCTGTCTGGTCATCTATCAGTTGTACATAAATTTCTTTATTACTTCTGAAAACCGACATTCTTGGTGTAGTAGATGTTCCACTGACGGCCTTTCGAATTCGATTACGAATCCTATTTCTACGATCAAATTTTGTTAAACCCATAATAATTTTTTATGCTGATTTTCCTGCTTTTCTTCTAATTTGTTCACCCACAAACTTAATTCCTTTACCTTTATATGGTTCAGGTTTTCTAAATGAACGGATTTTTGCCGCTACAAAACCAACAAGTTGTTTGTCATGTGATGTAAGTTTCACAATTGGATTTTTACCCTTTTCTGAAATTGTTTCAATTTTAATCTCTGGGGCGATATCCAATATAATATTATGAGAAAACCCTAGGGCTAGATCTAATTTCTGGCCTTGATTATTCGCTCTGTACCCAACTCCTACCAATTCAAGTTCTTTTGTAAAACCATGGGAAACACCTTCAACCATGTTGGCAATTAAAGCACGATACAACCCGTGCTTTGATTTTATTGATTTTTTTTCCGAAGGTCTTGATACTGTAAGAATATTATCTTCAATATCGATATCAACCTCATTATAGTCTTGGGTCAATTCTCCTAATTTTCCCTTAACATGAATTTCTGTAGGTTGGATATCTACGATAACTCCTTCTGGGATATTAATTGGATTGTTTCCTATTCTTGACATAGCTTATACTTTTTAAGTTAGTATACGTAACAAATTAATTCTCCACCAATATTCTGTTTGGTTGCTTGTTTTCCAGTCATTACCCCATGAGAGGTAGAGACAATTGATATTCCCAATCCATTGAGTATCCTTGGAAGACTATCTGAATTAGAATACTTTCTTAATCCGGGAGTACTAATTCTTTGAATTTTTTTGATGACAGGCTCTTTAGTAAACTTGTCATATTTCAAAGCAATCTTAATATTTCCCTGATTATTGTTAGTTTCCTCAAACTTATAGCTTAGGATATACCCTTGATCAAAAAGTATTTTTGTAATTTCTCTTTTTGTATTGGATGCTGGAATATCTACAACACGGTGTCCTGCGCGATTGGCGTTTCGAATTCGTGTTAAAAAATCTGCAATTGGATCTGTGAACATAATTTTAGTCTCTTAAGTTTACCAGCTAGCTTTAGTTACACCAGGAATCAGACCTTTGTTTGCCATTTCCCGAAATGTAACTCGAGAAATTCCAAACTGACGCATATATCCTTTTGGTCTTCCTGTTAATTTACATCTATTATGCATTCGAATAGGCGATGCATTACGAGGAAGTTTCTGAAGAGCATCATAGTCTCCAGCTTCCTTAAGTACTTTTCGCTTTTCGGCATATTTAGCAACAGTTTTTGCACGTTTAACCTCACGAGCTTTCATCGATTCTTTAGCCATATTAATTTTTTTTAAAAGGGATTCCTAATTCGGTTAATAATGATTTTGCTTCTTGGTCTGTTTGAGCAGAAGTAACAAATGTAATATCCATTCCATTGATTCGATTGACCTTATCAATATCAATTTCTGGGAAAATAATTTGTTCTGTTATCCCAAGTGTGTAATTTCCTCGGCCGTCAAAGCCTTTAGCTTTTACCCCTTGAAAATCTCTAACACGAGGTAATGCTGCTGTTACTAATCTATCTAAAAATTCATACATACGTTCTGCACGAAGTGTTACTTTAGCTCCAATAGGCATCCCTTTTCTAAGTTTAAATGATGCGACATCTTTTTTAGATAAGGTTGAAATTGCCTTTTGGCCTGTTATCATTGTCAACTCATCAACAGCATGATCAATTAATTTTTTATCAGCAACAGCAGCACCTACTCCTCTACTAAGTACGATCTTTTCTAATTTAGGAACTTGCATGACACTTTTATAACTAAACGTATCCTTCAAATTATTGACAATACGTTCGTTATATTCCTTTTTAAGTCTGGGTGTGTAATTCATAATTAAATGACTTCATCGGTTTTTTTAGAGAAACGTACTTTGCTATCATCATCCATACGATATCCTACTCTTGTAGTTTTTCCATCTGACGTTAAAAGTGATAAATTAGATATATGAATTGGAGCTTCTTTTTCTGCAATTCCACCCTGTGGGTTTTGGGCATTTGGTTTATTATGTTTCTTTACCAAATTTACACCTTCAACTATCGCTTTATTCGTCTCATGAGATACATTTAATACATTCCCTTCTGTTCCCTTATGAGATCCAGAAATGATGCGTACAGTATCTCCTTTTTTAATTTTTATTTTTGTTGCCATATCTAATATTATAAAACCTCAGGTGCTAGTGAAACAATCTTCATAAATTGTTTATCCCGTAACTCTCTGGCTACAGGTCCAAAAACACGAGTTCCTCGCATTTCTCCTGTAGGATTGAGTAAAACACAGGCGTTTTCATCAAATCGGATGTAAGATCCATCAGGTCTTCTAATTTCCTTTCGTGTTCTTACTACCACAGCCGTAGACACCTGTCCTTTTTTGATAGTACCTGCTGGAGAAGCTTCTTTTACGGTTACAACGATTTTATCGCCTATTGAAGCATAACGCCTTTTTGTACCTCCCAATACACGTATAGTAAGCACCTCTTTGGCACCAGTGTTATCAGCTACTTTAAGTCTTGACTCTTGTTGTACCATCTTACTTAGCTCTTTCGATTACTTCAACCATTCGCCAACACTTAGACTTACTAATTGGTCTTGTTTCCATGATCTTAACTGTATCGCCTATGTTACAATCATTTTTTTCATCATGAGCCACGTACTTTTTTGTCTTTAATACGAATTTACCATACATTGGGTGCTTTACACGTTTAACCTCAGATACCACTACAGATTTCTCCATTTTATTATTGGTCACTACCCCTATACGTTCTTTTCTTAAATTTCTTGTTTCCATGTTGTTATACATCTTGGTTGCTTAAAGCTGTTTTAAGTCTTGCTATTATCCTACGTGAAGATCGTATCTGTAAAGGATTTTCTAGAGGGGAAATAGCATGCGTTGTTTTAAATTCTTCAAGTTGTTTTTGGAATTCAACTAATTTATCTTGAAGGTCTTCTTTAGAAAGCTTGTTTATTTCTTTTTGTTTCATAGTTTTTACTTATGCATCGTAATCACGAGCAACAACAAATTTTGTTTTAACAGGTAGTTTTTGAGCGGCTAAACGAAGTGCTTCTTTTGCTACATCAAAAGGAACGCCTGATATTTCAAACATTATTCTTCCGGACTTAGTTACGGCTACAAAATATTCTGGAGCTCCTTTTCCTTTTCCCATACGTACCTCTAATGGCTTCTTGGTGATAGGTTTATCTGGAAAGATTTTAATCCATAACTGGCCTTCTCTCTTCATGAAACGAGTCGCCGCAATACGTGCTGCTTCTATTTGTCTTGAGGTAATAAAAACAGAATCCAATGCCTTAATTCCAAACATTCCATTAGAAAGCCGATGTCCTCTTTGTGAGAGACCTTTCATACGACCTTTCTGTGCTTTTCGAAATTTAGTTTTTTTTGGTTGTAACATGGTTCCTAATTACTAATATTATTTACGTCGACGTTGTCGGTTATTTCCTTTTCCAGAATTTCCGCCACCTTGGCCGGTTTTCTTTGACATCCCTACGAGTGGTGAAAGTTCACGTTTACCATAAACTTCTCCTTTCATGATCCATACCTTAATACCTAATCTACCATAAGTAGTATGTGCTTCTACAAGAGCATAATCAATATCAGCTCTAAAAGTAGAAAGTGGAATACGTCCATCTTTATACGATTCTGAACGTGCCATTTCCGCGCCATTAAGACGTCCAGAAATTTGAATTTTTATTCCCTCTGCATTCATTCGAATAGAAGCTGCAATGGCCATTTTAATTGCGCGTCTATAAGAAATTCTACTTTCTATTTGTCGGGCTATACTAGCGCCTACTAATTGTGCATCTAATTCAGGTCTCTTAATTTCAAATATGTTGATTTGAATCTCTTTACCTGAAATTTTACGAAGCTCCTCTTTTAATTTATCAACTTCTTGTCCTGCTTTACCAATAATAATTCCAGGACGAGCAGTAGTAATTGTAATGGTAATAATCTTTAGTGTACGCTCAATAATGACATTAGACACACTGGCCTTAGATAGGCGTGCGTGAATGTATTTACGGATTTTGTCATCTTCGGCTATCTTGTCACCGTAATCTCTTCCTCCATACCAGTTAGAGTCCCATCCTCTAATAATTCCTAAACGATTTCCAATTGGGTTTGTTTTCTGTCCCATATTATACTTCTATAGTTTTTGATCCCAACACCACAGTTACGTGATTTGAGCGTTTTCTAATTCTGTGTGCTCTTCCTTGAGGAGCAGGGCGTAACCTTTTAAGCATACTTGCTCCGTCTACTCTGATTTCAGAAATGAAGAGGGCTGCTTTTTCGATGTCTTCATTTTCGTTTTTAGATTGCCAGTTAGCAATTGCAGAAAGTACAAGTTTTTCTAAACGTCTAGATGCTTCTTTAGGACTAAACTTTAAAATAGCTAGAGCTTTAACTATCGACTCCCCTCTAACTTGATCTGCAACCAGTCGCATTTTTCTAGGCGATGTTGGACAATTATTTAGCTTAGCAAAGGCCAAATTCTTCTTGGCTTCTTTAAACGCTTGAGCAGATTGTCTTTTACGATTTCCCATTAGTAATATTAATTTTTGCCTTTGTTTTTAGCTCCCGCATGACCACGAAAGTTTCTTGTCAAAGAAAATTCACCTAATTTGTGACCTACCATATTTTCGGTGATATAAACAGGAATAAAAGTCTTTCCGTTATGAACACCAATAGTTTGACCCACAAAATCAGGTGTTATCAAAGAAGATCGTGACCAAGTTTTGATCACCGACTTTTTATTCTCTTCTAAATTTTTCATCACTTTCTTTTCAAGACTGTGATGCACAAAAGGACCTTTTTTTAATGAACGAGCCATGTTATATTATTTTTTTCTACGTTCTATTATGAACTTATTACTAGATTTCGTTTTTGATCGGGTACGGAATCCTTTCGCAGGAATTCCATTACGTGATCTTGGATGACCTCCAGATGCACGTCCTTCTCCACCACCCATTGGGTGATCTACTGGGTTCATAGCTACAGGCCTTGTTCTTGGTCTTCTTCCTAACCATCTTGAACGACCTGCTTTACCAGATACTAATAATTGATGATCAGTATTTGAAACTACTCCGATGGTGGCCATGCAAGTAACCAGAACCATTCTTGTTTCACCAGATGGCATTTTCACAGTTGCAAACTTTCCATCACGTGCCATCAATTGTGCAAATGCACCAGCGCTTCTTGCTATTACAGCTCCTCTTCCAGGAACAAGTTCTATGCAAGAAATAATAGTACCTAGAGGGATTTCAGAAAGTAAAAGTGCATTTCCTAATTCAGGAGAAACACCTTCACCAGAACAGATTTTCTGACCTACTTGTAATCCACTTTGAGCAATGATGTAACGTTTTTCTCCGTCAGCATACTCCGATAAGGCTATAAATGCAGATCGGTTTGGATCATATTCAATACTTTTTACTTCAGCTTCTAATCCAAATTTATTTCTTTTAAAATCAATAATACGATAACGTTTTTTATGACCTCCACCAATATGGCGTGAAGTCATCTTACCCTTATTGTTTCTTCCTCCTGTTCTTTTTTTGGGAGCCAACAAACTCTTTTCTGGCTTATCAGTTGTAATGGGATCAAATCCATTTACTATTCTAAAACGCTGTGCAGGAGTTATCGGTTTTAATTTTCTTACTGACATCTGGAGCTATTATAAATTACTGTAAAAATCAATGGCATTTCCCTCTGCTACTTGAACAATAGCTTTCTTAGTTGCATTGGTTTTGCCTTTCTGAATACCGGTCTTAGTGTAACGCATTTTCCGTTCTGGTCCATTGTTAAGTGTTCGTACTTTTTCAACATTCACGCCGTAGGCAGCCTCAACTGCTTTTTTTATTTCAACTTTATTAGATTTAGGATGAACTAAAAAAGCATATTGATTGTAAAGCTCACTTCCCAAGGTCGCTTTTTCAGTTATGATTGGTTTTATTAATATACTCATTACTAACTATTCAAAATTGATTCAAGTCCTGCAATAGCACCCTCACAAAAAACCAAACTATTCGCATCTGAAATTTTGTAAGTATTTAATTCTGAGCTGATTACAACCGATGAATTTTTTAGATTACGGGATGACAAATATACATTTTTATTCAAATTCCCCAACACTAAAACACTTTTTTTGTCAGAAAGACCAAGGGCCTCTAACAATTGAAGGTAGTTTTTAGTTTTCGGACTATCCCATTTAATGTCTTCTAATACAACTATTGATTTTTGTTTTGCTTTAATACTTAGAGCAGATTTTCTCGCCAAACGTTTAACCTTTTTATTAATTTTTTGGCTGTAATCTCTTGGGGTAGGCCCAAATACTCGTCCTCCACCTTTGAATAATGGATTTTTAATACTTCCTGCCCTGGCAGTACCAGTTCCTTTCTGTTTTTTGATTTTCCTAGTAGATCCTGCAATTTCAGCTCGCTCTTTAGATTTGTGTGTACCCTGTCTCTTATTTGCTAAATGCTGTTTTACATCTAGATATATCGCGTGGTCATTTGGTTGAATACCAAATATATTTTTATCTAGCTTAACCTTTCTCCCAGTATCTTTTCCTTCTATGTTGAGTACTTTTACTTCCATTATTTCTGAACTGTAATATATGCGTTTTTGTGGCCAGGTACACATCCTTTAACGACAAGGAGGTTTTTTTTAGGCACTACTTTTATTACTCTAAGGTTTTGAACTTTAACTTTTTCATTTCCCATTTGACCTGCCATTCGCATTCCTTTGAATACTCGGGCAGGATAGGATGCAGCACCGATAGATCCAGGAGCTCTTAGACGATTGTGTTGTCCGTGAGTGGCCTGACCAACTCCAGCAAAACCATGTCGCTTTACAACACCTTGGAAACCTTTTCCTTTTGAATTTCCAGAAACATCAACGAATTCTCCTTCTATAAAGTGTGAAACCGTAATGATATCACCTAAATTTAATTCTTCTTCAAAATTCTGGAATTCAACAAGCTTTCTCTTAGGGGGTGTGCCAGCTTTTTTAAAGTGCCCTTGAGCAGCCATACTTACTCCTTTTTCTGGCTTGTCATCGAAGCCAAGCTGAATTGCTTCATACCCGTCAACCCCTTTGGTTCTGACTTGGGTAACCACGCATGGGCCCATCTCAAGAACTGTACAGGGAATGTTCTTCCCGTTTTCATCAAAGAGACTGGTCATACCGATTTTTTTTCCTATTAACCCAGACATTGTTTTAAATTATTTAATTATACTTTAATCTCAACTTCTACTCCACTTGGTAATTCCAATTTCATTAACGCATCAATGGTTTTTGAAGAGGAACTATATATATCTAACAAGCGTTTGTAAGAACATAACTTAAATTGCTCTCTTGACTTTTTGTTAACATGAGGAGAACGCAAAACAGTAAAAATTTTCTTATGTGTAGGCAATGGAATGGGACCCGTTACTATAGCTCCAGTAGTTTTTACTGTCTTAACAATTTTGTCAGCAGACTTATCTACTAGATTGTGATCATATGACTTTAATTTGATTCTAATTTTTTGACTCATGCGAATGTATTTAAGCTTTGTTACCGTTTACTTCAGCAATTACAGATTCCGAAATATTGGAAGGTGTTTCTGCATAATGTGAAAATTCCATTGTAGATGTAGCTCTTCCCGAGGAGAGTGTTCGTAAAGATGTCACGTATCCAAACATTTCAGAAAGAGGGACTTCAGCTTTTACAACTTTAGATCCTGCGCGGTCATCCATTGAATTTACTTGGCCACGCCGACGATTTAAATCCCCAACAATATCTCCCATATTCTCTTCAGGTGTCAAAACTTCCAATTTCATTATGGGTTCCATAATGACCGCTTTGGCTGCTTTTGCAGATACCTTGAACCCAAGTTTAGCTGCTAGTTCAAATGATAAAGAGTCTGAATCTACAGGGTGAAATGATCCGTCTTTTAGTATTATTTTCATTGCATCGAGCTCAAATCCTGCTAAAGGTCCATTTTTCATGGAATCTTTAAATCCTTTCTCAACTGAAGGAATATATTCTTTAGGGATATTACCTCCCTTGATTTGATTTATAAATTCAAGACCAGTCTTACCTTCATCAGCTGGTTCAATTTCAAATACAATATCCGCAAATTTTCCACGGCCACCTGTTTGTTTCTTGTAAACTTCTCTATGTTTAGCTGAAGCAGTAAGTGCTTCTTTATATTCTACCTGAGGTTTTCCTTGATTTACTTCAACCTTAAACTCACGACGCAAACGGTCAACGATAATATCAAGGTGAAGCTCTCCCATACCAGAAATAATAGTTTGTCCTGATGCTTCATCTGTTTTTACTTGGAATGTTGGATCTTCTTCTGCCAGCTTTGCTAAAGACATTCCAAGTCTATCTACATCGGCTTTCGTCTTAGGCTCTACAGCTATTCCGATTACAGGATCAGGAAATTCCATACTCTCAAGAATAATTGGTGATTTTTCTGCTGAAAGTGTGTCACCAGTTTTAATATCTTTAAAACCTACTGCAGCACCAATATCACCAGCTTCAATGAAATCAATTGAATTTTGTTTGTTGGAGTGCATCTGGTAAATTCTAGAGATACGCTCTTTGTTTCCAGAACGATTATTCAATATATAAGAACCAGCATCAAGTCTTCCGGAGTAAGCACGGAAAAAAGCTAAACGGCCAACAAATGGATCTGTAGCGATTTTAAAAGCCAACGCAGAAAAAGGCTCTTGTGCTGATGGCTTTCGAGAAATTTCATTTCCATTACCTGGATCTGTCCCCACAATAGCTTCTTTGTCCTCAGGTGATGGCAAATAACGGCAAACTGCATCTAACAAAAACTGGACACCTTTATTTTTAAATGAGGAACCACAAATCATTGGGATGATACTCATATCTTGAGTTGCTGCTCGCAATGCTTCATGGATTTCGTCTGGACTAATAGAATCTGGATCTTCAAAAAACTTTTCTAATAGGTTTTCGTCGTATTCTGCTACAGCTTCAATTAATTCTGCACGATATTTTTCAACATCGGCTTTCATATCTTCTGGAATATCTACTTCATCAAAGGTAGAGCCGTAGTTTTCGTCATGCCATACTATTGCTTTATTAGTTATAAGATCAACTATTCCTTTAAAGTCCTCTTCATCTCCGATATTTAGAACAATTGGGACTGCGTTAGACTTCAACATCTCCCGTACCTGAGTGCTAACATTTAAAAAATTTGCTCCCTGACGATCCATTTTGTTAACGAATCCGATACGAGGAACTTTGTAATTATCTGCCAATCTCCAATTAGTTTCAGACTGAGGCTCAACCCCATCAACAGCAGAAAATAAAAAAACCAACCCATCTAAAACGCGTAGGGATCGATTTACCTCTACTGTAAAGTCAACGTGACCTGGAGTATCAATAATATTCACCCTGAAATCATTTGTGTTATCAACAAGATTGCCTTGTTGTGTTGGATATTTCCAGAAAGTTGTAGTTGCGGCAGATGTAATTGTAATACCCCTCTCTTGTTCTTGCTCCATCCAATCCA
>MDTG01004702.1_pt1 | contig 13236 bp, 13 predicted proteins | sample 811421 | NCBI WGS metagenome assembly MDTG01 (sample SAMN05326645, study PRJNA326480) | marine metagenome | isolation source: seawater | place: Pacific Ocean: South East | collected 2011
ACATTAACTCTACCTCCAGCTAAACAAGGACTACACTATACTTTTTTAGTTAAGACTACATTTACAGGTACTTTTCAAATTGATGCTGCTTCAGATGCTGATACTCTCGAAGGATTAATTACTATTGGTGAGAGTTTACAGGCTACCGCAACAAATGCTGGACAAACTACAGGTATTGATGGACCTGCTTCTGCTGACCATCAATATGTAGCAGATGCTGACACAAAAGGTAGACATTTAGGCACTAGACTTGTATATAAATGTTTATCAGATTCGAAATGGCAAATATCAGGTAATGCTGTTTCAGCCGGTAATACAGTAACACCTTTTACATAATCATTTTAAAATTTAAATTTAGAATCTATCATTTGGATAATAGATTCTAAATTACAACAAAACATTGTATCATTATTATAAGTATATTTTAAATTTCTTATTCCTTCCTTACTTTTTTCTAAATCTACTAAAAAATTTGTTTTAATTTGTGTTTCTGTATTATCATTTTGAATAATTTCTAAACTTTGTTCAATTGTTTTTTGTATTAATTCTAATGTATTTTGTCGATTATCAAGTTGATAAAGAGTTCTTATAATACTTGTTATAAAAGTATTAGGTTGAAGATACATATTTTTTACATCTATTTTCTCATTTTTTCCTATTTGACCAATAAATTTTAAAGTACTACTTATTCTACTAATATCATCTTCTTCTTTTTCAGTCATTTTATTATTATTTTTTATTTTCTAAATGATATTTATTATAAAAGGAATGATAAAGAGGACTTATAATTATAAAAACTACACTTATAATACTACATTGTAATAATAATTTTGAATACATTTTATCTTTTGTTAAAAATATTATACACATAAATATAGTAATACTTATCCATGAACCAAGAGGTAAACCACAAAACCATTTATGCCAAGGAACATTATCTTTATTATACTTTTTTATTTTATATTTTGAATTATAAATAAACCAATAAGTATCTTCTAACATAAACCATAAAGTAATAATAAAAATAGTTTTATAAATATCTGATTTTTTTTTATAATATACTTTTGCTAATACTAAAATAACTATTAAATTCATTATTACGTGATATTGTGTAAAATGGAATAATATCTGTGGTGTTGGTAAATTTTTTGCCCAACCATCTTGACCCTCTATCTCTATTTCTAATAACGCATACAATAAAGCAAAAACACAAATAAATAATGATTCTTTGTATTTTATTAACATTTTTTATAAAATATAATTTTATTTTATAAATTATTATTTAAAGTTTACTTCTCATTTAATATTTTTTTAAAAAGGATTTAAAGACACCATCCCTTCTAATAAAATGCCTCCTTCAAATCAAAAAACCAAGCCTTCAAGCAAGGCAACTAAAACTAAAGTAGCAGCAAAAACTTCTGCTCCTAAGTCTGCAAAGACTAAAGCAAAAACGACAACAAAGACAACAACAAAGACACCTACAACCACAGCAAAAACATCTACAACTACAACTACGAAAAGGGTTCGTCGTGTAGTAAATAAAGAATCAATTCTTGCGGATTTTGATGCTTTGTTTACAAGTTTAGAAGAACAAATGACTACTATTCGTGAAAGTGATAAAAAGGGTCCTATTGGTCTTAAATATTTTAAATCTCTTTCAAAGCAATTGAAAACATTGAGAAATGATGTAAGTAAAAATATCAAAGTTAGAAAACAAAGTAATAAAGAAAATAGCAAAGTTTCTGGTTTTATGAAACCAGTAAGTGTTTCAAAGGAAATTTGTTCATTTGCTGGTTGGAATCCAACAGAACTTCATTCAAGAGTAGATGTAACTAAATTTATTTGTGATTATATTAGGACAAATGATCTTCAAAATCCTAGTGATAGGAGACAAATTAGACCAGATAAGAAATTGAGAACTCTTTTAAAATTAAAAGAATCAGAAAAGGAACCATTGACTTATTATTCTCTACAAAAATATATTCAGCCACATTTTCCCAAGACTAAGTAAGTTAATATATTTTAATTATTAAAATTGAATTTTAAAAATTAAAACACACCAAAATAAAATGAGTAGTTTTAAAGAACAAATAAATAATATTATAAATAAATTATTAGATGATATATCTAGTAAATATAATATTGAAAAAAAAGATTTATTAAATATGTATGAAAATAAAGAAGGAGATACAAATAATAATAATAATCAAAGTAAGGAAATGTTGAATAAATTAAAGAAGAAAGAATTAGAGGAAATTTGTAAACAAAAAGGAATACAAAATGTGAAGGGAAAAAAGGAAGATTTAATAAAGAGAATATTAAATAATAAAAATAATGAATCAAATATAGTTAATAAAATAATTACAGGATTATCTACTATTACTATAGAGAAAAATAAATTTGGAAATTATGAACATAAAAAGACTAATTTAATATTTAATCGTAATACAAAAACTGTTATTGGTAAACAAAATGAGAATGGACAAATTGATGAATTAACTCAAGATGATATTGAATTATGTAATCAATATAAATTTAAATTTAAAATTCCAGATAATATAGATTCCCCAGAAGATAATACTGTTGATGTTGATGTTGATGTCGTTGATGTTGATGAAGATGAAGATGAAGATGAAGACGAGGATGAAGATGATGAAGATGATGATTAAATTATTTATAATTTATTATAAACAATTAAAGAATTCTAGCGGAGGGATTAAATACATTTTCAACCCAATTAGGCATCCAAAGATGAGGTATACAAGGATAATTATAAAATGTATCATAAACATCTTTATAATATTTTATTTCTAAAATATCATCATTTTCTATATTTTTATATTTATCTAATTTTTTTATATAATCGTGTATATGGCTAAAAAATGGTTTTTTCCTGCCACCAACACCATCACTAAATGCTTCTTTCTTTCTAAAAACTATACTATCTGGTAAATAATTATCTTTAAAAGCTTGTCTTAGAATAAATTTTTCTATTCCTTGTGTAGGTTTTCTTAATTCTGGATTTAAACTCATACAATAATTAACTACATCCTTATCTAGAAATGGTACCCTAAGTTCTAAACCAAAACTAGATGTACATCTATCAGCTCTTAAAACATCAAAATAATGTAATTCAGATACTAAACGATAAGATTCGTGAAAAAAATCTTCTGGTGAAGGTGATTTATGAAAATATAAATATCCACCAAATATTTCATCAGCACCTTCTCCTGAAAAAATAACTTTTTCTGGATGATTTTCTGATATATATTTTGATAATAAATACATACCAATACTTGCCCTAATTGTAGTAACATCACAAGTTTCAAGAGATTGTATAACATTAGGTATCTGTTTAATTGCTTCATCATAATCTAAAATTAATTCATAGTGATCTGTTTTTAAATAATTAGCTACTTTTTTAGCTTCTATTAAATCAACAGAATCTTTAAAACCAACAGAAAATGTTTTAATAGGTTTATTACTTAATTTAGTTAATAAACTAGCTATAATAGAACTATCTAATCCACCACTTAATAAACAACCAATGGGTCTATCAGAGATTAATCTTTTTTGTACAGCAGTAGTTAATAAATTATTAATATATTTAATTACAGTTTCATTTTTGTAAAGATAACAAGACATAGGTAATTCATAATATTTACTAAATCTAATATCATTTTCTAAAATGTCATAAATTAAGACAGTAGAAGGTGCTAAAGGTAAAATATTTTCATCTAAACATTTACCTTCGGATGAAAATTTTAGATAAATATTTTCATTATTATCAATATATTCGGTTTGATAAAATAATGGTCTAATTCCTATACGATCTCTAAATAAATAACATACTTCTTTTTTTTTATCGTAAATACTACAAGCAAAAACACCATCTAATAATTTACACATATCTACTACATTCATTATTTCATATAATTTACAAATTACTTCACAATCTGAATTAGTATCACACTTTAAGTTAAATGTTTTAATAAGTTTTTTATAATTATAAATTTCGCCATTACACATAATAATATAATTATCAGTTTCAAAAGGTTGATTAGCTTTTTTACTTAAATCATTAATACAAAGACGATGAAAACAGAAATAATATTTATTATATTTACTTTTAATAACAGTATTTTCAGGACCTCTATGTTTAATTAAATTAGATTTGTTATTATCAAAATTTGTATTTATAATACCAAATATGCCACACATTTATATTTATTTTTTTATTTTAAAATATCTTTATTAAAAAATGTACAAAAGATATTTTAATGAAAATTATACAAAAATAAATAATTTATTTGACAATTTAGTAAATAATCATTATAATAATATATTTCCTAATAATGCTAATAGGAACGCAGCTGGTTTTAAATTTTTTAGCTATATCTATGATAATTTAGCAACTAATAATGAATTTTTCGATTTATATAATCAAATGTATTGTTCTGTAAGTGGTTCTATAATTGATCCTAGTAATAATAATTTTAGTATATTAAAAGTCAAAGACATTAACAATAATTGTGTATATGGAAAATATTATAGATGCTGTACACCTTGTAATTGTGATATTATGAAATATGTAAAAGTAATTAGAACTTCAATAGAAATACCAAAAAATTCAGGAAAATTTTATCAAAAAATGTTTCTTACAATAGGTGATCCTTGTAGTGATGAAAATAAATTTCCAAATGAAATTGATAAAAATATCTTTAAATGTGAAAAAAATTTACTTAAATATGGATATAGAATTGATAAAAAAGGTAAAATTACTAAAAAAGAAGGAAGACTTATTATAGGAATTCTTTATCCTTCATATAATTATAAAATAGAAGATATAAAAACATCCATAGATAAATGTATTACAGGTGAAAAAAGATTTTTATTAAGTCCTGAAAAATTAAGATATGGAATGGGTGATATATTTGTAAAAATAGCTTTAATTAATAATAATGAAAAATATACTCATACACAAAAAGATTTTTGTAAATAAAAAATAAAATATTATAAAAAATGTACAAAACATTAAAAGAAAGTTATAGTCCAATTTTTGAACCAAAAAAATGGGAACAAAATATATATTTAAAATATTCCCATAATTGTTACAGTTATTTTCTAAATGATATAAGTCCTGAACTTATAAAAATTTATGAAAAACAAAATAATCAAGAAAGAAAATCTCTTAATCCACAACCAGGACATTATTGTGGTATGACAAAATATGTTAATTTTGATGATACTACTTGTGAAAGTTTAAATAAACGAATTTTATGTGATAATCCAGATATAAAGATAATTGGTGATGAAGATGATTGTGACCAAAATCATTATAAAGGTGCTCTACGAGTTAATGTTGGTGATATGTATCATTTTTATAGACAAGACGAAGATGGAATATGGAGTCATAAAGATGGGGGCGGTGATGTAATGAGAACGGATAGAGGGGGAAATATAATAAAAGATCCAAAGAGAATAAAAGATAGTAAATATAAAGATTTTTGTAATTATTATTGTGTACCAAAAAATAAATATAAAGACACAAATATGGCAAGAAATAATTTTATAAAAAATAGGTTATGGTATAAAAATTAAATTATTAATAAATTTAATTTTTATAAATAAATGATAAATAAACATAGTGATTATTATTTAAGAAAAAATTTTGTAACAAAATTAAGTAAAAAAATATGTGGTATACACCCTAATATAATTACTATATTAAATTTTATACCAGCATTATTTATATTTTTTAATATTAAACACAATAAACCATACTATATATTAATTATACTTTCAATAATAAATAGATATTTAGATATGTTAGATGGAGAGATAGCTAGATCTTGTGATAAAAAAAGTAAACTAGGAGCAGTTTTAGATATAACAGGAGATATAATTTTATATCTTTCGGTATTTATTTTAATACTAATAAAAACATACAAAGGAAATAGAAAAACATTAATTAAAATATTAATAAGTTTATTTTTTATTCCTATTTCTATTTTTTGCTTATATACTGTCTTTTTAGAGTTAAATTCTAATTCTTGGATTAATAAAATGAATGAAGATAAAAAAACAAATATATTACATAATTCAATTTTACTATATAGAGATAATGCCTTTATTATGGGAATATTAATAATGATATTTAGTAAATATGTAAATAATAGGTCATAATTTCTTAATATTTGATTTTATTTGTGTAGTAGAAATATTTTCTGTTCTTGGTAAATAAATAACTTTACATATATCATTTAATTCATCAAATTTACCTTTCCAATCATCTCCCATAATAAGTATATTAGCTTTATACTTTATAATATATTCTCTCTTTTGTTCTAGACTTTCCTCAAGAAAAACTTCATCTACATATTTTATAGAGCTTAATATTGTTTTTCTTTCACTCTCTGAATATATAGGATATTTTTGTTTTTTTTTATAATTTAAAGCATCTGTTGATATACCTACTACTAATTTATCACCATATTTTTTTGCTCTTTTAAGTATATTATGATGTCCAATATGAAATAAATCATAAGTTCCAAAAGTTATCACAATTGTCATTTATTATAAAATATAATAAATTATAATTTATGTTTTATTTCTGTTCTTTTTATTTCATCTTTTATCATTTTAGAATTAGACAATAATTTAATTAAATTATTATTCATATGTTTTATAATACCATTAAGAGGTCTAATTATATCCATATATAAAACAATACGAGTTTCATTAGTATTATTAAATACTTTATGTGGGAAAGTATCATCCCATAAAATACTTTCGCCTTCTTTCCAATGATATTTTTCGTAATTTATACAGATAAAAACATTTTTAAAATCTTTAGGTACAATTATAGGAAGCATAAATCTAAGCATTCCTTTATAATATCCATTATGAATAGGTATATAAGTTTTTTCATCTAAGATACTTATTGTACAATTTATAACTTCAGGTAATTTTTTTAATATTTTACATAAAGTAGGGAATGATTTTTCAATATTTTTTGTATAATGTTTAGATAGTTTAATATGAAAAACTCTCCAGCCTCGATTATTTTTTTTATCTACATCTTGACCAATTAAAGCATTTTCTTTTTTATCAAATGTATCTTTAGTAAATCCTATAGTTTTTCCATTATCTGTTTTTTTAAGTAAATTAAGTACTTCATTTTTAATGGAAGAATAATTTTCTTCAAAGATTATATAATTTGGGAAATATTTTTTTTTTTCAAGAAAAGCAGGTGTTTTTGTAAAATTAGTTATAATAAAGCTAAACATATATGCGATTCTAATTTGTCTAAGATAAATAAAAGTACACACAATAAATAATAAAATTAGCAAAATATTATTATTATTAATATTACTAAATTTATTCTTAATTTGTATAATACTTAAATATATAATAATAATAAAACAAATTAATAAAAATAATCCTTGATAATCATTTGAATTAAAACTATTATTATTTTTTTTTATAGGATAACCTTCATCATATATATAATCACACTCTATTGTCATTTAATTTAATAAATTTAAATTATTAAATATAAAATATTAGTCAAAATGTAATTTTATTCCTATAGCCATTAATTCTTGAAAAATTAATTTTGAAGCATAAGGTATTTTTTTCTTAACTATATTAAATTTCTTACATATATGACATCTTTCATCACATCCCGCTATTATTTCTTTACAATCTCTACATACATTTATTACATATGGATCAGACATATCATATAATCTTTCTTTCAAAAAATGTGACACACCGTGAGATATCATACAATCTCTTTCCATCTCCCCAAATCTTAATCCTCCATCTCTCGATCTTCCCTCTAATGGCTGTCTCGTTAATGATTGTACATTACCTCTAGATCTAGCGTGTATCTTATCTTTTACAAGATGTTTCAATCTTTGATAATATGTTGGTCCTATAAATATCTGTGTTTTAAATTTTTCTCCTGTTAATCCATTATACATCCATTCATTGCCATCCTCATTATACCCACACTCTTTTAATTCTTGTTGAAGATAATCAATAATATCAGTACTATTTTCAGAGAATGCTGTGCTATCTCTAAATTTACCTTTAATTACTGCTGATTTTGCTCCTATACATTCTAATAATTGGTTAATTGTCATACGACTCGGTATACAATGAGGATTAATAATTAAATCAGGAACAATACCATCTTTAGTATACGGCATATCATATTGTGGAAAAATCATACCACAAGTTCCTTTTTGTGCTTCTCTACTAGCAAATTTATCACCCACTTCGGGTATTCTTAAACTCCTAATTTTAATTTTAATTAGTTTATAACCATCTGTATTAGTAATAAATACTTTATCAACAATACCAGTTTCTCCCGCTTTGATACAGATACTAATATCTTTTTGTGTTTCAATATCATTTTTATTAGTATACAATACTTTACCAATTATAACATCACCTATTTCTATTTTTTGTCCAACTTTTATAATACCATCTTTATCTAATTTACTATAACAATTTGACTTAAATCTTATATCTAATTTTGGTATTTCAATTTGCTCCTTTGAACTATTATTTATTTTCTTTTCTGATATTGTAATCGTTTTATATACATATGAACGAAATAAACCTCTATCTATTGCTGACTGATTTATAATAACAGAATCTTCTTGATTAAAACCAGTATAACAGCAAATTGCTACAATAACATTAACTCCAGAACCCATTTCACACATATTCATATATTCAGATGGTTTTGTATAAACCAATGGTTTTTGTGGTTGTATTAAATGATTTACAACTGTATCTACTCTTGTATTATTTGAAGAACAATATAAACCAATAGCTTGCTTTCCCATAGCACTTTGATATGTATTTCTTGGTGATTGAGTATGATCAGGATATGGAATAATTGAAGAACAAACACTTAAAATCATACTAGGATGTATTTCACAGTAATCGTGTTCTTTAGTTATATCCTTTACAAACATACTGATATAATAATTTTCAATTTCATAACTATCTATATACACAATTTTATTTAATCTAACTAAATCATCCCAACTTAATTTTTCTATTTCATCAGATGTTATCATATTTTTTGTATTAAGTAGGGGTCTTAATAATCTCCCATAATCTGAATATATTCTTATTTCTTTAACAATATCATTATACGATATACTTACAAAATTATCTAACAATTTATTATTTCTAAGTTCTTTTAATTCATTTACAATTTTTATTTTATCATCTGTATGTCCTATTATTACGCCATTTAATAATATAAAATATTCACCTTCTTTACATTGTTCTATAACATCTTTTATTGTTAAAAGAATTTCATTATTTGATATATATTCACTTACACAAGTTAATAATGAAAAATTTTTAACAACCCCTGCTGAATGTCCTTCCGGTGTTTCAACAGGACATACATATCCTAATTGACTACTATGTATTTGTCTTATTTTAGTATTTTTACCTTCTTTACCAACAGGTATTACTAACCTTTTTAAATGAGATAACATACCACTATATGATAATCTATTTAAAATTTGTGATACACCAGTTCTAACATATGTATTTTTAAATATACTCCAATTACCAGTAGCAAAACATTGTCTTATACCTTGTGATATACTATTTGTTCTATTTAACATCAACATTATATCTTGCCTTTTCTGTAAAAGATTTTCTAAATTTTTTAATAATTTTTTCCATAGAGATCTTAAAATATCGTGTACTAAAATACCTGATGTTTCACACCTTTTGTTTGATATATGATCTCTATCATCAGATTCAATATCACCTTCACTAGTTTTAATAAGTAATTTTATCATATAAATTACATAATCTCCATATAATTTATCATTATTACTATCACTAAGATGTGGAAATATATTATTATATAATAATTTATCTATAAAAATGTCCCTTTCCTCGTTTGGTATTAATTGTAATGAAGATTTAATTAAATATTTTTTACATTCTTCCCTATTCATATTAAATTTCTGTTTTATTATGCTATAACTATATTTTTTATTTATATTTTTTATTATATAATCATCATCAAAACCATAGACACACAATAATATACCAATCGGTATATTATCCTTTAAATACGGTAAATTTATATATATATCATTATATAATAATTTTATTTGTATTAAACTTGAATATCCAGATTCTATATGCATTGAACGAATCTCTGTTACATACGAATATTTTACTGATAATTTTTGTTTAAATGTATATACCGTATTATAATTTATTCTTTCTTGAGATACTAATACCCTCTCATTCCCTCTTATTATAAAATATCCCCCATTATCATACATACATTCACCACTTTCAATTAATTCATCCTTTCTTACATTATACAAATTACACTTACAACTCCTTAACATAATAGGTATTCTTGCTATTGGTATCTTATTATGTATTTTATGTTCAAGTACTCTTCCATCTTTATCAATTTTTATTTCATCAATACTAACGGACAATACAGAATCATATGATATATCTCTTAAACGACATTCATTAGGTGTAATATATCTTATTTTTCGATTATCATCTATTATATAAGGTTTATCAATCATTATGTTAGAAAACTTAACTATATAATCAAATAATTCACATTTTATCCTTATCTCATTATTTATTTTAAAAATATTACTAATACCAAATCTTAAAAAATAATTATAAGAATCTAATTGTAATTTAGACTGATTATTAATACTCATATATTTTTTTATTATTTCAAATTGTTCCTTTTCTTCTAACATTTTAATTTTATACATAAAATGTATAAATAATTCAATTTTAATTTAAAATAAATAGTCTTTTAAAAAAATGTTAGAAAAATTTAAGTATTTAATAGTAATAATAATTTGTATAATTATTTTTATACCACATTATAATACAAAAAGCGAATTATGTTTTTTTGGTAATTTCTATACTAAATTAGACTCCTTAACTTATTTTAATGACAAAAATAAAATTATTAATGACATAAATACATTATCTTCAAAAACAAATACTCAAAAATCTTTGATCTATAATCTTCAAAATAAATTATCCGATAAACAAACCGAAATTAATAATTTAATCCATAATAATAAAAAATTAGAAACACATTTACAAACTCTTCAATTTAAAATTAAACAACAACACGAATTTTATGAAGTTAAGAAAAAGAAAAAAGAAGAAAAGAAAAAAACTGATTTTGCACAAGTATCCAAAAAAACAATTAATCTTAAAAGACCAGAAATTGGTAATATGTTCTCAAAATCCCTTAAAAAAACTAAAAATAAGTAAATTTTAATTATACATTTAATAGAATATTAATTTATATAAAATGTCTTTATATAATTTAATTGTAGCAATTGATAATAAAAGTGGTATTTCTAAAAATAATATTATACCCTGGTACATACCACAAGATTTAAAATATTTTAAAAAAAAAACAGAATACTCTTATGTTGTAATGGGTAAAAATACTTGGTTATCTCTTAAAAAACCACTTGAAAATCGTATTAATGTTGTAATTTCTACTACTTTAAAAAAATCCGACTCTAACCCACCCCATCATATTTTTAATAGTTTTGAAAATTTTTTATCTTTTATTAAATTAAAAAAAGTACAAAAAGACTATAGTCCCTTATATAATACAACTACTCTGTCTGATGATATTTATATTATTGGTGGATCAAGACTATATAAAGAATCTATGATGTATTCAAATTGTATTTATATTTATACAACCGAAATATATAAAAATTTTGAATGTGATAATTTTTTCCCTACAATACCTAATCATTTTAAAACAGTAAATGTAGGAAAATTTAATTATGACAAAAATACTGATACATACTTTAGACATATTACATATAAAAAAATTGATTTATATAGCCGTCTTTGGAAAAATCTTGAAGAAGAAAATTACTTAAACTTATTAAGAGATATTTTAAATAATGGTATACAAAAAAATGATAGAACAAATATTGGTACTATTTCTCTTTTTGGTCATTCCTTATCATATGATATATCCGATACATTTCCAATTTTAACTACTCGAAAACAATTTTTTAGAGGTATATTTGAAGAATTAATGTTTTACTTACGAGGTCAAACTGATAATAATATTTTAGTTAATAAAGGCATTCATATTTGGACTAAAAATACTACTAGAGAATTTCTTGATAATAAAAATCTTAATAATCATAAAGAAGGTGATATGGGCTCTACTTACGGTTTTAATTTTAGACATTTTGGTTTTGACTATTATGGTTGTGATTATAATTATGTTAATGGTAATGGTTTTGATCAACTTAGTCATATAATTAATTTAATAAAGAATGAGCCTGATAGTAGACGAATTATTATAAGTTTATGGGATCCTAATAATAATAAAAATGCGGCTTTACCATCTTGTTTATGTTGGTATCAATTTTATGTTAGAAAGAATTTTTTAGATTTAATTATTCATATTAGAAGTTCTGATTATTTCTTGGCTAATAATTGGAATACTTGTACTGGTGCTTTATTTGTTAACTTAATTTGTAATTTAAAAGATATTAATCTTGTTCCTGGTAGACTTATAGTAAATATGGGTGATGTTCATATTTATAAAAATCATATTGAAGAAGTAAAAAATTCATTAGAAAGAACTCCTAAACCTTTTCCAAAATTGAACATCGTTAATAAAAAAGATAATATTACAGATTTTAATTTTGAAGATGTTAAATTAATTGGTTATAGTCCTCAAAACTCAATTAAAGTTGATATGGCTGTTTGAAAATTTATTAAATTTAATAAATTTTATTACATATTATTTAAATCTTCTTCAAATCGTCTTTGTAGTTCTTGTTGTATTAAAATTTGTCTTTCTTGTTCAAATTCTTCCTGCAATCTTTGTCTTTCTTGTTCTTGCTCTATGTCTTCATATTCTTTTTGTAATTTGTCTTTTGAAATTTGTTCTTCATATTCTTTTTGTAATTTGTCTTTTAAAATTTGTTCTTCATATTCTTTTTGTAATTTGTCTTTTAAAATTTCTTCTTCATAATTTTCTTCAATAGGTAAGGAAATATTTTGTCTATTATAAGTTTTTTTTTTTTTATTTATATCTAAATTAATATCTTTTTGTCCTTTCTTCTTAATTAAAGTTTTTTCATTAAAAAGTAATACATCTTCATCTGCTACAATTTTTTTATTTTTAGTTTTAGTAATATTTTC
>MDTG01089779.1_pt1 | contig 13235 bp, 9 predicted proteins | sample 811421 | NCBI WGS metagenome assembly MDTG01 (sample SAMN05326645, study PRJNA326480) | marine metagenome | isolation source: seawater | place: Pacific Ocean: South East | collected 2011
GGGCGGCCCCAAGGTAGCGGCCCGGCGGCATACGCGGGAGGACATCATGAAGACAATCACGGCCCAAGACCTGAAAACCTGGCTGACCGACGGGACGGAATTCGGATTTATCGACGTCCGCGAGGAAGGCCAGTTCGGCGAGGGCCATCTCCTGCATTCGATCCCCTTGCCCTACAGCCGCCTGGAATTGGATATCGCGGCCCTGGTTCCGCGCGCCGACGTGCCGGTCGTTCTGGTCGACGACGGCGAAGGCGTCGCGGCCAAGGGCGCGGCGCGCCTGGAGGCCATGGGCTATACCGACGTGCGGGTGCTGGCGGGCGGCCTCGCGGCAAGCGAGGCGGCGGGCTTCACCATCTTCAAGGGCGTCAACGTGCCGTCGAAGACGTTGGGCGAATTGGCGGAAGAGGCCGGGCATACGCCCTTCGTCGATGCCGAAGAAATGAAGCGCATGCTGGACGAGGGCGACGATTTCATCCTGCTCGACGGCCGCACGCCGAAGGAATTCAACACCATGAGCATTCCGGGCGGGCGGTCCTGTCCGAACGCGGAATTGCCGCTGCGCCTGCCGCTTCTGGTCGATAATCCGAAGACCAAGGTCGTGGTCAACTGCGCCGGGCGGACCCGCAGCCTGATCGGCGCGCAGACGCTGCGCAACTTCGGTTTCGAAAATCCGATCTACGCGCTGAAGCACGGCACCCAGGGGTGGCGCCTGGCCGGGTTCGAATTGGACAACGGCCGCACGCCGGAGCCGCTGCCCCAGGCCGTCGGCGAAGCCTTCGACGCCGCCAAGGCACGGGCCGAAGACTTCATGAACAAGAACGCCATTCCCAAGATCGATCTGGCGACGGCCGCCGATTGGGCCGTTGACGCGGGCCGGTCGTTCTTCCTGTTCGACGTCCGCACGGAAGAGGAATTCGCCGCCGGTCATCTGCCGGGCGCGGTTTTCGCGCCGGGCGGCCAACTGGTCCAGACGACCGATCAGAAGGTCGCGGTGCGGGGGGCGCGCATCGTGCTCTGCGACGACAGCAACATCCGCGCGGCGAATACGGCCTATTGGCTGCGCGCCATGGGGCATGACGCCTACGTTCTGGACGACGACGCCTCGGACACGGCGTTGACCCTGCCGCTGCGCAAGCCCGCCGTCCCGCCGGTCGCCGCGACGTTGGACGAAGTCGGCGCGGGCGATCTTCCGGCGGGCGCGGTCCTGGTCGATCTGCGGCCCAGCGCCGATTACCGGTCGGGCCATATCGAGGGCGCTGTCTGGTCGATCCGCCCGAAACTGGCGTCGCTCGGCCTCGCGTCCGATGCCGAGGTCGTCTTGATCGCTTCTGAAAAAGGTCTCGCCGAACTCGCCGCCATGGACCTCCGCGACGCGGGCGTCGCGTCGATCCGCCTCCTCGCGGGCGGGCCCGACGATTGGGCGGCCTCCGGAAAGAGCATCGTCGCGACGCCGGACCTGCCGACCGACGCCGACCGGATGGATTTCCTGTTCTTCGTGCACGACCGGCATACGGGCAACGCCCAGGCATCGCGCGATTACCTGAATTGGGAATTGGGCCTGATCGGCCAGTTGAAGGATTGGGAACTCAACCTGTTCCCGACCTTCGCCGAACACATCCACCGATAGGGCTTCTGTGTCCTAGGCCGGGGCATCCCGCGTGCCGTCGATGACCTTGCCGTCGTTGGGCAAGCGCGCCTGGCGGAGGAGTTTAGTGGGGAGTAGAAGTCTGTTTTTGACCCTAAGCGGCTGTTTTCGTGTGAGCCTTGAAGCTAAACTGTGCCGCTGAACTTCAGTAGCCAGATCACGTCGTGCCCCATGAAATCTTTGCTTGTTTCAATGTCGCTGTCGTTCGTTGGACTTGTCTTTTCGACAACGTCTTGGTCAGCCGACATCAGGTTCAAGGACATTTCATCTGGATGCACCGTAATACTGGGGGACGTGCTCCAGAGCAGAAAGGGCAGCGTCAAATTCATTGGGTCTTGCATTGATGGTTTAGCAGACGGCAAGGGCAAACTGGCCTTTGCTCGTGAGGACGGCCGGACTCTCATTTACGAAGGCAATTTTAAGAACGGCAAAAAGCACGGGCGGGGCAAACAGAAATGGGACGGCAATGTCTATGAAGGCGAATTTCGCGAAGGCCTTTGGCATGGGAAGGGTGTAGCCGTTTTTGAAAATGGCGACCGCTACGAAGGAGAGTTCCGTAACTCCGCGCTACATGGAAGAGGGGTGTTCACAAAGCCGAATGGTTCACGCCTTGAAGGCGTTTTTGAGAAGAACGTGTTCAAAAAGGGCACGGCTTTCTACCCAAACGGGGATACTTTTCAGGGAGAGGTCCGTATTCTGGGGAACGGGCGCGGAACGTATACAACCTCGGACGGCGAACAATTCATCGGTGGTCTTCGGCATTGGAAACGGGATGGTCCCGGCGAATGCAAAAAGCCGAACGAAAATTTTTTTCGGTGCGAGTTTAAAGACGGGGCCTTAGTTACTCCGGAAAATCGGTAGCCAATAGTTCATTTCCGAACATCCGCTCCTTGCTAAAAGCGAACAATTTCCAACGCCTTAACTCCGTCGGTCGTCGATGACCTTGCCGTCGTTGGGCAGGCTGCCGGGGGCGACGGGTTCGACCGCGCCGTGCAGTTTGCAGACGGCATGGATCGTCTCGCCGACGGCCTCGATGAACCCGGCGTCGGCGACAGTGGCGGCGGCTTCGATTTTCAGGGTCATGGCGTCCTGGTCGCCGTCGCGGGTGACGACCATGCGGGCCCGTTCGATGTCCGGGTGGCGCTTGACGATGTCGGCGATCTGGCGCGGGTGGACGAACATGCCCTTGACCTTGGCCGCCTGGTCGGCGCGGCCCATCCACCCCTTGATCCGGGCGTTGGTCCGCCCGCAGGGGCTGGCCCCCGCCATCACCGCCGACATGTCGCCCGTGGCGAACCGGATCAGCGGATAGTCTTTGTTGAACGGCATGGTTAGGACGACCTCGCCCACCTCGCCGTCGGGCACCGGGTCGCCGGTGCCGGGGCGGACGATTTCCAGGATCAGGCTTTCTTCCAGGATCAGGCCTTCGCGGGCGGGGCTTTCATAGGCGATCAGGCCGATGTCGGCGGAGGCATACAGGTTGAAGGCCGCGATCCCGGCGGCTTCGAAAGCGGCGCGCTGATCGGGCAGCAGCGGTTCGCCCCCGACGGCGGCCTTGGCCAGGGTCGACAGATCGACGCCCAGTTCGGCCCCTTTCTCCAGCAGGATTTTCAGGAACGACGGCGTCCCGCAATATCCCGTCGGCCGGATATGGGCCATGGCGCGGACCTGCAGGTCCGTGTTGCCGACGCCGGCGGGCACCACGGCGCAGCCGACGGCGTGGGCGCCGGCCTCCATCATGTGGCCGGCGGGGGTCAGGTGATAGGCGAAGCTGTTGTGCATGACGTCGCCGGCGCGGAACCCGGCGGCGTAAAGCCCCCGCGCCGTGCCCCACCAGTCGTCGCCGAAGCCCTCCGGGTCGTAGGTCGGGCCGGGGCTTTGGAAGATGCGCTTCAGCAGGCCGTCGCGCGCGGTCGTCATGCCGCCCAGGGTATGTCCCGGCGATTGCAGGTCGACCAGGTCCGACTTGCGGGTGATGGGAAGCGCCGCCAGCGCCGCCCGGTCGGTCACCGCCGCCGGATCGACGTCCGCCAGGGTTTCCCGGAAATAGGGGGCATGGGCCTTGGCATGGGCGAGTTGGTCTCGCAGGGCAGCGAACAGGGCCGCCTCGCGCTCATCCGGCGAGCGTGTTTCCAAGGCGTCGTAATGTCCGTCGTCGGCCATCGGCGTCCCTTTGAGGCTAGAGCCAGCGTTTGCGGCGGCGGTAATGCTTCACGTCGCGGAAGCTCTTGCGGCCTTCGCCCGCCAGGCCCAGGTAGAATTCCTTCACATCCGGGTTTTCGCGCAGGCCCGCCGCGTCGCCGTCCATGACGACCCGGCCGTTTTCCAGGATGTAGCCGTAATCCGCATACTTCAGGGCGATCATGGTGTTCTGTTCGGCGAGCAGGATGGAAACCCCTTCCTGCTCGTTCAGCATCTTCACGATCTCGAAAATCTCCTCGACCAGTTGCGGCGCCAGTCCCATCGACGGCTCGTCCAGCAGGATGGTGTTCGGATTGGCCATCAATGCGCGGCCGATGGCGGTCATCTGTTGTTCGCCGCCCGAGGTATATCCGGCCTGGCTGCCGCGCCGTTCCTTCAGGCGCGGGAAGTAGTGATAGACCTTCTCCAGGCTTTCGGCGACGGCTGCCGCCCCGTCGGTGCGGGTATAGGCGCCGGTCATCAGGTTGTCTTCGACCGTCAGGTGTTCGAAACAATGGCGGCCTTCCATCACCTGGATAACGCCGCGTTTGACTAGATCATTCGGGCTCAAACTATCGACACGTTCGCCCCGGAACAGGATTTCGCCCTTGGTCACCTCGCCGCGTTCGGCGCCCAGCAGGTTGGAGATCGCCTTCAGGGTTGTCGTCTTGCCGGCGCCGTTGGCCCCGAGGAGGGCGACGATGCCCCCCTCGGGAACCTCAAGCGAAACGCCCTTCAACACCAGGATGACGTGGTCGTAGATGACCTCGATATTGTTGACCACCAACGGCGATCGGGTGGCCGTTTCCTGTTGTGCCTGTTCCATCAATTCGGTCCTCGGCTCGTGTGTCGAAAGGCGTGGTCGGTCGGCCCGGTCCTAATTGCAGGACCGGGGGGTGATGTTGTTTTCCTTGGCGTAGGCCGCGGCATCGGTCTCGACCATGGGCCGGACGATGTCGCGCATGGGCGTCAGCCAGTCGGAGGCATAGTTCCATTTCGCGCCGTCCCACTGCTGGATCATGATCGGGCCCATGGTTTCATGGTCCTCGCAGGTGATCTTCAGCGGGCTGACCATGTCCTTGAAGCCCATCTTGGCCAAGGTGTCTTCGGTGATGTTCAGGTTTTCCAGGCCCCAGCGGACCTGTTCGCCGGTCAGCGATTTCGCCCCGAACTTGCCCTGGGCCGTGCGGATCGCTTCGGTCGCGAACAGCGCGTTGACGAGGGCGCGGTTATAGAGGACCTCGCCGACCTTGTTCTCCTTGGCCGCCGCTTCGTCGCCGCCGTAGACGTGCTTGATGATTTCCTTGTGCACGTCGAAACCGGCGCCGGCGCCGTGGAAGGTGGTCGACAGGTAGCCCTTGGCGCCGTCCCCGGCGGGGACCACGTCGGCGTCGGAGCCGGACCACCAGTTGCCGACGAACTGATCCATGGGATAGCGGATGCCGTGGGCTTCCTTGATCGCGACCTGGTTCATCACGCCCCAGCCGGACATGAAGATGAAGTCCGGTTTGATGCGGCGGATCTGCCGCCACTGGCTGGCCTGTTCCTGGCCCGGGTGGTCGACCGGGATCAGAGTCAGGTCATAGCCGTAGCGTTTCTGCAGGACCTCCAGCGTCGGATTGGCTTCCTTGCCGTAGGCCGAGTTGTGATGCAGGTGCACGATCTTCTTGCCCTGCAGCTTGTCGTAGCCACCGGCCCGCCGGGCGAAATACTTGATCACGGCGGAGGCCTGCGACCAATAGGTCGCGGGCGGGTTGAAGACCCATTCGAAGACCCGGCCGTCGGCCGCCGAGGTGCGGCCATAGCCCATGGACAGGATCGGAATCTTGTCGACGCTGGCCTTGGGGATCAGCTGATAGGTGATGCCCGTGGAATAGGGATTGAACAGCGAGGCGCCGGTCGGGCCGTTGCCTTTCAGCTTCTCATAGCATTCGACGCCCAGGTTGGTTTTGTACTGGGTTTCGCATTCCTCGAAGGTGAGCGTGACGCCGCCGACCCCGCCGTCGCGTTTGTTGAGAAGCGTGTAATAGTCGCGAAAGCCGTTCGCCACGGGAATGCCCGACGGCGCATAGGCTCCCGTGCGATAGACGAGCATGGGCAGGAACTGCTCGTCCGCCTTGGCGATTTCTGCCGCGGCGATGCCGCCGAGGCCGACCGCGGCGCCCGCCGCGGCCAATACCAGTTTACGGATGTTCATGGCTCTAACTCCCAAATGTGAACGCCCCCTTTTTTCGGGGCTTGTGCTCTTCGTTTCGCCTCGGGCCGGCGGCGGAGGAGGTCTCCCACCTGCATGCCGGACCCGTTCTTTGTCGTCGGTTGTTCTTGGTCTTGGCGGCATTCGGGGCCGCGGTCTCTTATTCGTCCGGGCCGTCCCGTCAGTACGGGAACGGCCATTTGCGCAATTTCTCGCGCAGGATCTGCCACAAGCGGGCGAACCCTTCCGGCTCGAGGATCAGGAACACGACGATCATCACGCCGAAGATGATTTCCTCCAGGTGCTTCTGCAGGGCGGTCGAGATTTCCAGCCCGACCATCGGCGGAAAATTGGTCAGGAAGATCGGCACCAGGATGATGAAGGCCGCGCCCAGGATCGATCCGCCGATCGACCCCAGCCCGCCGATGATGATCATGAACAAGACGCGGAACGAGACGTTGACCAGGTCGAAGGCTTCGGTCTCGGCCGAGCCCAGCCAGCAGAAGATCATCAGGGCCCCGGCCACGCCGATGAAGAAAGACGAGATGGCGAATGCCGTCAGTTTGGTCTGCAACGGCCGGATGCCGATGATTTCGGCGGCGATATCCATGTCGCGGATCGCCATCCACGACCGCCCGATGCGCCCGCGCACCAGGTTCTTGGCGAACCAGGCGAAGACCACAAGGAAGGTCAGGCAGACCCAATACCGTGCCTCGGGCGTCGCCCGGGGGCCGGTGATCTGAACGCCGAAGACGTCGCGCGGCGGGGCGGTGATCGTGCCCGACGGATTGTCGTTGTAGAACCAGCCGACCTTGTTGAAGAGCCACAATATGAAGAACTGCGCCGCCAGGGTCGCGACGGCTAGATAGAATCCCTTGATCCGCAGGCTCGGCAGGCCGAAGACGATGCCCACGGCGGCGGCGCAGCCGCCCGACAGCAGGATCGCCACGATGACGTTCATGCCTTCGATGTTGGTCGTCAGTTTGTAACAAGCATAGGCGCCGACGGCGGCGAAGGCCCCGGTGCCGAGCGAGACCTGCCCGGCGTAGCCCATCAGGATGTTCAGGCCGATCGCCATCAAGGCGAAGATGAGGAACTGAATCAGGACTGCCTGCAGCCAGTATTCGTTGGCCACCAACGGCACCATGTAGGCGAGTGCTATGACGATCAGGACAGCGATCTTGTCCTGCAGGATGGGAAAGACCGCCTGGTCGCCCTGGTAGGTCGTCTTGAACTGGCCGGCTTCGCGATAAAACATTCTGGCTGGCCCTCTCTACACGCGCTCGATGATTTTTTCGCCGAACAGACCCTGCGGGCGGAAGACCAGGAAGGCCAGGGCCAGCATGTAGGCGAACCAATTTTCGATGGCCCCGCCGAAGGCCGGGCCCCAGAACCCTTCGGCGACCTTCTCGCCGACCCCGATGATCAACCCGCCGACGATGGCGCCCGGCACGGAGGTGAAGCCGCCCAGGATCAGCACGGGCAGGGCCTTCAACGCGATCAGTGACAGCGAGAACTGCACCCCCGATTTGGCGCCCCAGACGATGCCGGCGACCAGGGCGACGATACCCGCGATGGTCCAGACGGCGATCCAGATGGTTTTCAGCGGGATGCCGACGGAAAGGGCGGCCTGGTGATCGTCGGCGACGGCGCGCAGCGCCCGGCCCATGGGCGTCTTTTGAAAGAACACGGCCAGCGAGATGACGACGGCGGCGCCGACGAAGGCGGCCGTGACGTCGAAGGTGTTGAGCAAAATCTTGCCGCCCATGATTTCGAAAGGTTCGTCCGGGATGCCGATGTCCAGGCGCTTGACGTCGGAGCCCCAGAGCAATTGGCCCGTGCCCTCCAGGATGAAGTTGAGGCCGATGGTCGCCATGAACAGGATCAAACCTTCCTGATTGACCAGATGGCGCAGCATGAAGCGTTCGACCAGAAAGGCGAGGCCGACCATCACCGCCGTCGTCAGAATCAGCGCCAGCCACAGCGGCACGCCGTGTTCCATCAGGCCGACCAGGGTCAGAGCCGCGAACAGCACCATGGCGCCCTGGGCGAAGTTGAACATGCCGGATGCCTTGAAGATCAGCACGAAGCCGAGGGCGACCAGGGAATAGAGCACCCCCGTCGACAGACCGACCAGGATCAGTTCGGCCAGGAACTCGGGGTATTGCCACATCTCGACGAAGGGGGCGACGAAGACGGCGTGAAGGAATTCCATGGTTTCTGTGTCCCTTTCCCGTCCTAGCCGTGGTCGTGGCTGACGCCAAGATAGGCGTCGATCACGTCCTGGTTGCCCTTGACCTCGTCGGGCGTGCCTTCGGCCAGTTTCTTGCCGTAGTCGAGCACGATGACCCGGTCGGAAATGTCCATCACCACGCTCATGTCGTGTTCGATCAGGATGATGGTGGTGCCGAATTCGTCGTTCACGTCGAGGATGTAGCGGACCATGTCCTCTTTTTCCTCGTGGTTCATGCCGGCCATGGGCTCGTCCAGCAGCAACAGGTCCGGCTCGGCGGCCAAGGCACGGCCCAGTTCGACCCGCTTCTGCAATCCGTAGGGCAGGCGGCCGACCGGCGTCTTGCGGATCGCCTCGATCTCCAGGAAGTCGATGACCTCTTCCGCCTTGGCGCGGTGTTCCAGCTCTTCTTTCAGCGCCGGACCGTAATACAGCGCCTGCCAGAACAGGTTCTTTTTCATCTTCAGCCCGCGCCCGGTCATGATGTTGTCCAGCGTCGACATGCCCTTGAAGAGCGCGATGTTCTGGAACGTGCGGGCGATGCCTTCCTCGGCCGCCTCATAGGTCTTGGCCGTGTCGCGGCGCTTGCCCTTGTAGGTGATGGCGCCTTCCTGCGGATGGTAGAAGCCGTTGATGCAGTTCAGCATGGACGACTTGCCCGCCCCGTTCGGCCCGATGATCGCGAGGATCTCGTGTTCGCGGACCTCGAACGACACGTTGTCCAGCGCGCGCACCCCGCCGAACGACAGCGAGACCTGATCGACCTTCATGATGACCTCGCCGATCCGCTGTCCCTGGGGGTTTTGTGGCCCGCCTTCCGGCATGTCGTCTCCTTTTCTCTCGTCCGCTGGCTTAAGCCGCCTTGGGCGCGCCCGGCGGCACGATCTTGGCGTCGCGGATTTTGACGTCGGCGTGGATGGTGTCGGTGCGGCCGTCCTCGAACGTCACCGCCGCCGTCACCTCGCAATGGGTCTCGTCGGAATAAAGGGCCGCGATCAGATCGCCGTAACGTTCCGAGACAACGCTGCGCCGCACCTTTCGGGTGCGCGTCAATTCGCCGTCGTCGGCGTCCAGTTCCTTGTGCAGGACCAGGAACCGTTTGATCTGCGATCCCGACAGCTTGTCGTCCTGGGCTAGGTCGGCGTTGACCTTGTCGACGCAGTCGTGGATCAGGTCCAGCACCTCGGGCCGCCCGGCCAGGTCGGTGTAGCCCGTGTAGGCCAGGCCCCGCCGTTCGGCCCAGTTGCCGACCGCTTCCAGGTCGATATTGATGAAGCCGGCGACATAGTCGCGGCCGTCGCCGAAGGTTACGGCCTCGGAAACGAAGGGGAAGAACTTCAACTTGTTCTCAAGGTACTTGGGCGCGAACAGCGTGCCGTCCGTAAGCTTGCCCACGTCCTTGGCCCGGTCGATGATCTTCAGGTGCCCGTCGCCATCCAGGAACCCGGCGTCGCCCGTATGGACCCAGCCGTCGGGCGTCTTTGTTTCCGCCGTCGCGTCGTCGTTCTTGTAGTAGGCCTGGAACACGCCGGGGCTTTTGAACAGAACCTCGCCCGTTTCGGCGACCTTGATGTCGACGCCGGGGGCGGGCACGCCGACGCTGTCCGACCGGATGTCGCCGTTGGGCTGAATGGTGATGAAGACCGAAGCCTCGGTCGAGCCATAAAGCTGTTTCAGGTTGAGGCCGAGGGAGCGATAGAACTCGAAGATGTCGGGGCCGATGGCCTCGCCCGCCGTATAGCCCAGGCGCATGCGCGTCAGGCCCAGCACGTTCTTCAACGGCCCGTAGACCAAAAATTCGCCGAGCCGGTATTTCAAGCGGTCCATGAGGGCGACCGGTTTGCCGTCCAGGATGTCGCGCCCGACCCGCCCGGCCAGATCCATGAAGTAATGGAACATGCGCTGTTTCCAGGGGGCGGCGTCCTCGATCCGGATCATCACCGTGGTCAGGATGTTCTCGAAGATGCGCGGCGGCGCGAAGAAATAGGTCGGCCCGATTTCGCGCAGGTCGTCCAGGACGGTCTCGGCACTTTCCGGGCAGGCGACGCAGAAGCCTTGGGTGAAGGATTGGCCGACCGAGAAGATATGATCGCCGACCCAGGCCATGGGCAGATAGGCGAGCATTTCATCGTCGTCCGTCAGGCCTTCCCAGTCGCCGGCGTTGCGGGCCGTCTGGATGACGTTGTCGGCGCTGAGCATCACGCCCTTGGGCCGGCCCGTGGTGCCGGAGGTGTAAAGCATCACGGCCAGATCGGCACCTGAGCCCTTGGCGACCTCGCCGTCGTAAAAATCGGGGTGGACCGTATCGTAGGCGCGGCCCTTGTCCTGCACGTCGGCGTAGAGATGGAGGAAATCTTGGGTGTAGTTCCGCATGCCGCGCGGGAAATGGTAGATCACCGTCTCCAGCATCGGCAGGCGGTCCTTGATCTCCAGGATCTTGTCGACCTGTTCCTGGTTCTCGACCAGGGCGAAGCGGCATTCCGCGTGCTCCAGCACGTATTGCATCTCTTCGGCGACGGAATCCTGATAAACCGGCACGGGCACGCCGCCGACGGCCTGGGCGGCCGGCATGGCCCAATAAAGGTGCGGCCGGTTGTCGCCGACGATGGCCAGGCGGTCGCCGCGTTCGAAGCCCAGCGCGGCCAGCCCGCAGGCGAGCGCGCGTACTTCATCCGCGACCTCGGACCAGGTCCAGGTCTGCCAGATGCCATAGTCTTTTTCGCGGCTGGCCGGTTTGCCCCCCCGGATGCGCGCGTTATGTGCCAGGAGTTTGGGGAAGGTATCAATCCCTCCCGCCGTCTCGCCGGACATCGACGTCTCCCCGTAAATCCCTAAGCCTTCTGCGTTGAATATGCTTGTGGATTTTCGTGTCTTCCTCACCTCTTGGCGGGCGATGGATAAAAATTACAAACAGGTTGCCGGGCAATACGCAAGACGAAATATCCGCCCGTCATGCGCTTCGAAGGGATCAGATCTGCCATTGTCGGGCCATCCCCGGAACTATGGGTGGTTCGTGGTTGATCTCGGCAAGTGCGCTGCATACGTATGGACATGAAGGGGGTCATTGTGGTGAATCCTGCTTGCGGACCAACACTGCAAGCCCAAACGGAGGCCCTTTCATGGCGATTACCGGCAACGATACACTGAACACGCGGCGGACCCTTTCGGTCGGCGGCAAGGATTACGATTATTTCTCGCTGGAGGCCGCGGAAGCCGCCGGCATCGGCGCCGTCGGCAAGTTGCCGTTCTCGTTGAAGGTCCTGCTTGAAAACCTGCTGCGCCGCGAAGACGGCCGCACGGTCACGGTCGACGACGTCAAGGCGGTCGTCAAATGGCTGGAAACAAAGACCTCCAGTCACGAAATCGCTTACGGCCCGGCCCGCGTGCTGATGCAGGATTTCACCGGCGTGCCCGCCGTCGTCGATCTGGCCTCCATGCGCGATGCGATGAACACGCTGGGCGGCGATCCGTCCAAGATCAACCCCCTGTCGCCGGTCGATCTGGTCATCGACCATTCGCTGATGATCGACAATTTCGGCACGCCGACGGCGTTCAAGGAAAACGTCGATCTCGAGTTCGAACGCAACCAGGAACGCTATGAATTCCTGAAATGGGGTCAGGGCGCGTTCGATAACTTCCGCGTCGTGCCGCCGGGCACCGGCATCTGCCATCAGGTCAATCTGGAATATCTGGCCCAGGTCGTCTGGACGACGGAAGTCGACGGCAAACAGGTCGCCTATCCCGATACCTGCGTCGGCACGGACAGCCATACCACCATGGTCAACGGCCTGTCGGTCCTGGGCTGGGGCGTCGGCGGGATCGAGGCCGAGGCCGTGATGCTGGGCCAGCCCGTTTCCATGCTGATCCCCGAAGTCGTGGGTTTCAAGCTGACGGGCGCGTTGTCCGAAGGCACCACGGCGACGGACCTTGTGCTGACCGTCACGGAAATGCTGCGCAAGAAGGGCGTGGTCGGCAAGTTCGTCGAATTCTACGGCGACGGCCTGGATCACCTGTCCCTGGCCGATCAGGCGACCATCGCCAACATGGCGCCGGAATACGGCGCGACCTGCGGCTTCTTCCCGGTCACCCAGGCGACGTTGGACTATTTGATCTTCACCGGCCGCGATTCCGAGCGCGTCGCCCTGGTCGAAGCCTATGCGAAGGCTCAGGGCATGTGGCGCGATGCTTCGACGCCCGAACCGGAATACACGGACACCCTGGAATTGGATATCGGCTCCGTCGTGCCGTCGCTGGCCGGTCCGAAACGGCCGCAGGACCGCATCAAGCTGAGCGAGGCCGCCAAGGCCTTCAAGGACAATTTCAAGGAAATCTCCGCCGGCCGGGATACGCAAAAGACCGTCGACGTGCCGAACTGCGATTTCAAACTGGACGACGGCGCCATCGTGATCGCCGCGATCACCAGCTGCACCAACACCTCCAACCCGGCGGTGCTGGTCGCCGCCGGTCTGGTCGCCAAGGCGGCGCGGGAACGCGGCCTGACCAAGAAGCCCTGGGTGAAGACGTCGCTGGCCCCGGGATCGCAGGTGGTCACCGACTACCTGGACAAGGCGGGCCTGACGGAACACTTGGACGCCATCGGCTACAATCTGGTCGGCTACGGCTGCGGCAGTTGCATCGGCAACTCCGGCCCGCTGCCGGAAGATATCCAGGACGTGATCGAGGAAGAGAACCTCTGCGTCGCCGCCGTGCTGTCCGGCAACCGCAACTTCGAAGGCCGCGTTCATCCGCTGACCCGCGCCAACTATCTGGCCTCGCCGCCGTTGGTCGTCGCCTATGCGATCGCCGGTAACATGAACATCGACCTGTTGAACGATCCGATCGGCCAGGACAGTGACGGTAACGATGTCTTCCTGAAAGACATTTGGCCGTCCAACAAGGAAGTCCAGGACACCATGGCCGCATGTGTGACGCCCGACATGTTCCGCGCGCGCTATGCCAACGTGTTGGAAGGTGATGAGAAC
>MDTG01130453.1_pt1 | contig 13235 bp, 13 predicted proteins | sample 811421 | NCBI WGS metagenome assembly MDTG01 (sample SAMN05326645, study PRJNA326480) | marine metagenome | isolation source: seawater | place: Pacific Ocean: South East | collected 2011
ACTCCATTGCTCTATGAGCCGTGATGAGTAAGGTGCCACCAGGAGTTTCATAAACACCTCTTGATTTTATTCCAATAAATCTATTTTCAACCAAATCAACTCTTCCAATACCATTCTTACCTGCAATAATATTTAGTTTATGTAAAAGATTTCCTGGTGTTAATTTTTTACCATTAACTGATATAGGATCTCCATTTTTAAATCCAACGGTTACATATGATATTTTATTAGGTGCCTTTTCAGGTGAAACTGTTCTTTGAAAAATAAATTCTGGCGCAGCATTTTTTGGATTTTCTAACACTTTACCTTCAGTAGAGGTATGAAATAAATTATCATCTACAGAAAATGGAGAAGCCCCTTTTTTGTCCTTAGGAATTGGTATTTTATTTTTTTTAGCATATTTTATTAAATCAGATCTTGAATTTAACTTCCAAATTCTCCACGGGGCTATAACTTTAATTTTTGGATCGAAATAATAATACCCAAGTTCAAATCTCACCTGGTCATTTCCTTTACCGGTCGATCCGTGAGAAACTGCATAAGCTCTATTTTTTTTTGCCACTGCAATTTGTCTTTTCGCAATTAGTGGTCTTGCAATAGACGTTCCTAAAAGATAAACACCTTCATATAGCGCATGTCCTCGTATCATTGGAAAAATATATTCTTTAACAAATGTATTTTTTAAATCTTCAATAATTATTTTTTTTACACCTAATTTTTTTGCATTATAAAAAATTTTTTTTTTATTAATTTTTTGTCCAATATCAGCTGTATAAGCTATAATTTCAGCACTATAATTTTCTTGTAACCATTTCAAAATTATAGAAGTGTCAAGTCCACCTGAATAGGCGAGTACTATCTTTCTTTTTTTTTTCATCTTAATTTTAACTGCAATTTTTTTTAGCAGTATTATAGGCTTTAGTAAAACCCATCATTGAATAATGATCAGTTGTTTGTTCACCTTTATCTGTATTACCAATTATCATAAGTCTGGAAGCTTTTTTCATAGTAGTAATCAATTTTATTTCATCTTTATTATCCACTACCCATGCATATCTTTTTTTTGAAAACATATCATAACTTTTTTTTCCAGACTTAGCTGTTACCGGAGCTTTTATTTTAAAATCATATCCATTTGTAACACTGATCTCATTTTTAATTTTTTCTGAAGGTCTAAAACTTACAAATAATCTTGAGGGATCTCTTTTAAGTTTTTTTGGAGCTCTAACAATAGGAATAGATTGTGCAAAACAAATTTTATTTTCTTCTTGGGTTAAAACAAAACTTTCCCAATCTTTAAATTTTCCTAAACTTTTCAGATCATCTGCATTTGCGAAATTAATAAAGGATATTGCAATAAATACTGAAAGTATTGTTTTTTTTATATTGACCATAAAATTGTTTTTATACTAATAAAAATTTATTTCAATCCTTACTTATAAATAGCTATGGCGCAGGATTTGGATTATTTTTGTGAATAAAATTGATTTCTTCAATTATTTCCTTGTTAAAGTTAACTTCCACACTACCGATGTTCTCTTTTAATTGTTCCATATTTGTTGCTCCAATTATATTACTAGTTAAAAAAGATCTTGAATTTATAAACGCGAGTGACATTTCTGTAAGAGATAAATTATTTTTTTTTGCAATTTTATAATATTCTTCAATTGCCTTTAATGAATTAGTAGATGTGTATCTTGAAAAAAATTCTCCAAATAATTTCATTCTTGATTTGCCAGGTAAATTGTTATTCCTGTATTTTCCAGATAAAAATCCAAAAGCTAACGGCGAATAGGCGAGTAAACCACTTTTTTCTCTTATAGAGATCTCAGCTAACCCTATTTCATAAGTTCTATTTAATAAATTATATGGATTTTGAACAGACATTATTCTAGGTAATTCAAAAATTTTAGAGATTTCTAAAAATTTAGATAATCCCCATGCAGTTTCATTAGATAGTCCTATATAACGTATTTTCCCATTATCAATAAATTTTTTAAATATTTCTAATATGGATTTAAAATTATTCCATTTTTTTTCTAAGCTATCATGATCGTAGCCCAACCTGCCAAAATAATTAGTTTGCCTTTCTGGCCAGTGAAGTTGATATAAATCTATATATTCTGTTTTTAGACGTTTGAGACTATCATTAATAGCTTTTTCAATACTTTTTTCTGTATATTGTAATTCTCCTCCTCTAATCCATGAAAGACCAGGTCCTGAAATTTTAGTTGCTAAAATAATTTTATTTCTATTTTTTTTTTCTTTAAACCAGTTTCCGATTATTTCTTCCGTTTTACCGTAAGTTTCTTTTTTTGGGGGTATAGCGTAGAGCTCGGCAGTATCAAAGAAATTTACACCTTTTTCCAAAGCATAATCCATTTGTTCGAAAGCTTCTTTTTGTGTATTTTGTTCTCCCCAGGTCATTGTTCCGAGACATATAGTGCTAACTTTTAAATCGGTATTTCCTAGTTTTTTAAATTTCATGGTTTTTTGTCAAAGTATTTTAAAGTTTTGTTAAACTAACTTATCATCTTGAAAATTAATCAGAATGACAATATATTTATATTAATGGAATTTAATAAGCAAAATATTCGTTTAAAAACTGCTTCAGCTGAAACGCATGCAATAGATGAAGGTCTTAGAGCCTATATGTTAAAAGTATATAATTATATGGCTTCAGGAATATTTTTAACTGGAATAATTTCTTTACTATTGTTCAAGCTATCTGTTGTTATGGCGCCAGATGGTTCTATAACTGCATTAACATCTTTAGGAAACGCTCTCTACAATTCTGCTTTAATGTGGGTTGTAATGTTGGCTCCATTAGGCGTAGTTTTTTATATGAGCTTTGGAATAAGAAAAATGAGTGCATCAAAAGCGCAAATGACTTTTTGGATTTTCGCTGCTTTAATGGGCGCTTCATTATCTTCAATATTTTTAGTTTATACTGGCGCAAGTATAACTAGGGTATTTTTTATTACCGCAGGAACATTTGGTGCGATGAGTATTTATGGATATACAACTAAAAGAGATTTAACAAAATTAGGTTCATTTCTTATGATGGGTTTAATTGGAATTATAATTGCATCAATAGTCAATATTTTTATGAAATCTACAATGATGTATTTTGTAATATCTATTATTGGCGTTTTAGTTTTTGTTGGATTAACTGCCTATGACACGCAAAAAATTAAAAATATGTATTTAGCTAGTGACTCTGGTGAGGTTATGGGAAAAAAAGCTGTAATGGGTGCATTAACACTTTATTTAGATTTTATTAACTTATTTATTATGTTGTTAAGATTATTTGGGCAAAGAAGATAAAATTAGTTAACCAGTTTAAATTTTTTCCAAATTATTTTTTTTATAAGATCTTCTAAATTTCCTGAATTTCTAATTATTTTATTTTTAGAATCTTTAATAAAATACCTTTCTGTTATATTTTTAGGATTTAAATTTTTTGTTATTTTATATACAGGATAGTCAGAAGCTCTGTGGTAAACATTAAAACTTATTTCTCTTTTTGAAATACTTAATCCGTAATCTTTCCATTCTCCACTTGAAACCATTTTGGCGTATAAATTTAGTATTAACTGAAGTTCTTTTTTATTAAAAAAAATATCTTTATTTCTATTTTTATTATCTATAATTAGTTTTAAGTGCTTCATTACTCTTTCAATTTATATTTATTTATTAATGGAACCTGCATTGCAACAAATAAAAAACTGATAGGTAAAAGACCCCAAACTTTAAAATTTACCCAAAAAGCTTCTGTTTGAGTTCGCCATACAAATTCATTTAATATGGCTACAAATAAAAAAAAGTATATCCATCGAAAATTTAATATTTTCCAACCTTCTTCCTCTATTTTAATAGAATTTTGGAAAAATATTTTTAATAAAGGTTTTTTTGTAAAATATCTGCCAAAAAAAAGAATTGCGGCAAATAAAATATTAATTATAGTTGGCTTCATATAAAAAAAAATTTTATTGTCAAAGTATAAAGTTAGACCACCGAATAAAGTAATTAGTATTCCACTTACAAGTGGTACCATTGGCATTTTTTTTTCTAAAAAATAAACTACCGCTAAGGATATAACTGTTGCTATAACAAAAGGTGGAATTGCAATTTTAAGATTTTGATCATTTCTAAAATACATCACAAAGAAAACTAGCAAAGGCCCAAAATCTGTTAGAAATTTAATCCCTGTTCTTCCCATATAAAAATGTTAACACATGTGACTTTTAAGGTATATTTTTTTTATTGATTTTTATTTAAATATATTTATTCTTTAAACTATCAAATGGCAATAACTAAAGCTAAATTTTCAATTGGTGATATCGTGAGACATAAACATTTCAACTTTAGAGGTGTGATTTATGATGTTGATTTTGAATTTAATAATTCTGAAGAGTGGTATCAATCTATCCCTAAAGATGTAAGGCCCAGAAAAGATCAACCTTTCTATCATCTGCTTGCAGAAAATAACGAAATAACATACGAAGCATATGTTTCAGAACAAAATTTAATGGTTGATGACTCTGAGGAGCCAATAAGGCACCCACTAATTGAAGAAATCTTTACAGGGAAAAAAGGATCTGGTTATTTCAGGCCTTCAAATTAAGAAAAATAAACTGCCTTAAATTAAACATTATTTTTTCAAAGGTTTGACAAAAAATTTATTTAAAAATTATTTAATGCCTAGTTAGGAGTACTTAACAATCCTAACTCCCTCGTGTTCTCTTAATTAGGCATAGATCTACTAAAATCTAGCAATCTATTATTAATAAAATTAGTTTATTTTTAAGAACTAAGGTTATATGTTCAAAATATGGGAAAAATTATTTCTATTATACTTCTAACATTTACTTCCTATTTGGGAAGTCTCTATGCTCATGCGGAAGATAGTTTAAGAGCTAACGAAAATGAATTAAATTTATTTACCGGCATGTTTGATTTCAGCGATGGAAAACAAAGTGCTGGAGTTTTAGGTTTGCAGCATCAAAATGAAAATTTATTTAGAAATAGTAAACTAGGAAAATTATCTCCTATAACTGGTGGTTTTTTAACAGAAAATAGTGCAGCATATTTATATACAGGCGTTCAAGCGGAGTACGAAATAGGATTTTTAACAATTACACCAAGTTTTTCACCAGGCTATTATCACGAAGGGAGTGGAAAAGATCTAGGTTCGCCTTTAGAATTTAAAAGTGAAGTTCAGATGACTTTTAATTTATCCGATACTACTCATATAGGAATGTCCTATAACCATATATCAAATGCTAGCCTTGGAGACAAAAATCCTGGAGCAAATAGTTATATGTTTAATTTACTTAAACAATTTTAATTTATTAATATTAATTAAAAAAAATGAATCTAAAAGATTGTCACAATTTTCAAGACTTTAGAAAATTAGCAAAAAAAAAACTACCATCTCCAATTTTTCACTATATAGATGGTGGATCGGATGACGAAGTTACATTAAGGAGAAATACGGCTTCGTTTGATAGTTGTGATTTAGTACCAAATGTTCTTGCTAATGTTGGTACTCCAGATTTATCAACAACTATTTTTGGAAAGAAAATTAGTTTACCAATTTTTCTGGCTCCAACAGCTATGCAGAGACTTTATCACCATTATGGAGATAAAGCTTCAGCAAAAGCAGCAGAAAAATTTGAAACTTTTTATAGTATGTCAACAATGGCTAATACCACTATTGAAGAAATATCAAATGTATCAAGTGGTCCAAAATTATTTCAATTATATGTGCACAAAGATCAATCAATTACTGATGATTTAATAGAAAGATGTAAAAGATCTGGATTTGACGCAATGTGTCTTACAGTTGATACATTAGTAGCTGGTAATAGAGAGAAAGATCATCGAACAGGTTTTACGACACCACCAAAACTTACTTTTCAAAGTCTAATGAGTTTTGCCACTCATCCTTTATGGGTATTTAATTATCTAACTCATGGAAAATTTGAATTAGCTAATGTTGCTAAAAAAACAGATAAAGGAACTAATATTTCAAAATCGGTTATTGAATATATTAATGAACAATATGATCCGGCAATGAATTGGAAAGATGCAGAATATTGTGTAAAAAAATGGAACGGGCCCTTTGCTTTAAAAGGTGTTATGTCAGTCGAGGACGCAAAAAGAGCGATTGATATTGGATGTACTGCAATAATGATTTCAAATCATGGAGGAAGACAACTGGATGGTTCAAGATCACCTTTTGATCAAGTGAAAGCAATTTCTGATGCTGTAGGAGATAAGTTAGAAATTATTTTAGATGGAGGTGTAAGAAGAGGAACGCATGTTTTAAAAGCTATTGCAGCGGGGGCAAAAGCGTGTAGTTTTGGTAAGATGTTTTTATTTGCATTAGGGGCCGGTGGTCAAAAAGGTGTTGAAAAAGTATTGCAAAACATGCATGACGAAATATACAGAAATATGGTTTTAATGGGGTGTAAAAATCTTAAAGAACTTAACCCATCAAAAATAATTTATAGAAAATAAAATTTATTAAATGAAAATAGCAAAAAATGTCAACAGACTAGGCACAGAAGCTGTTTATAATATTTTTGCAAAAACAAAAAAATTAGCAAAAGAAGGTAAAGAAATTATTGATTTAAGTTTAGGACAGTCAGATTTTAAATCTCCCAAACATGTAGTAGATGCCACTATTAAAGCCCTAAATGAAGGCCATCATGGTTATACTTTACCTAATGGAATAATTGAGTGTAGAGAAGCAGTAAGTAGAAAAATTAAAAGTTTGTATAAATCGGAAATTAATGCGGACAGGATAGTTATAATGCCAGGTGGTAAGCCAACAATGCATTATGCGATTTCTTTTTTTGGTGAACCTGGCGCCGAAATTATGTACCCAGATCCAGGTTTTCCGATATATGAATCTATGATTAATTTTACTGGAGCAACACCAATTCCATATAATTTAGCAAAAAATAAAGATTTTTTAATTAATCCAGAACAAATTTTTTCTTTAATAACTGACAAAACGCGACTTATTATTTTTAATAACCCGCATAATCCCACAGGTAGTTTTACAAATAAAGATATAATTGATGTACTTGCAAAAGGTTTAGTAAATTTTCCTAATGTTGTAATTTTGTGTGACGAAATTTATGATCGTTTGATTTTTGACAAGAAAGAAGTCCCAACTTTTTTTAATTATCCCAATTTATATGAAAGACTTATAATTTTAAATGGGTGGAGCAAAACTTATGCTATGACAGGTTGGCGTTTAGGTTGGGGAGTTTGGCCCGAAAATTTAGTAGATCATGTTTTTAAATTTTGTGTAAATAATCATTCTTGTGTTAATACAGCAGCACAATACGGGGCAATTGCTGCATTAGATGGACCAGAAGATCATCTAAGAAAAATGATGGATGAATTTGATATTAGAAGAAAACTTATGGTAGATGGTTTAAAAAGCTTAAAAGGAGTGGAGTGTAGTTTGCCAGGCGGATCTTTTTTTGTTTTCCCCAATGTTAAAGGAACTGGAATGGATGGGGAAAAGTTTACTAAAAAATGTTTAGAGGAAGCTGGTGTTGCAGTTATACCTGGTACGGCATTTGGAAAATATGCCACACACAATGTGCGACTTAATTTTGCAACCTCAAAAGAAAATATAAGTAAAGCTATAGAAAAAATAGACAAAATACTCAAATAATTCATATTTACTTTTTTGACCATTATCATTTTACGCTGTAATATATTTTTATGAGTAAATTAGGAATGCCAAAAATTGACCGAAAACTTTTAGCAAAAAAATCAGATATAGTTGCTGAATTAAAAAAAATAGTTAAATCAGAAAATGTTTTAGATCATGAAGATCAAAAGAGACCCTTTGAAACAGATGCTCTATCAGCATATAAACAAAAACCACTAGTAGTTGTTTTCCCAGAAAATACAAATGAAGTAAGTAAAATACTTTCATATTGCAATCAAAATAGAATTAAAGTTGTCCCTCGAGGAGCCGGTACTGGTTTGTCGGGAGGGGCATTGCCGCTTGCAGACAGTATACTTTTGTGTCTTGGAAAGTTTAACAAAATTCTTGATGTGGATTTTAGAAACAAATGTGTTGTTGCACAACCAGGTGTAACTAATTTATCAATTACTAAAGCTGTAGAACATAAAAATTTTTATTATGCTCCGGATCCATCTAGTCAAATTGCTTGTTCAATAGGTGGTAACGTAGCAGAAAATTCTGGCGGAGTTCATTCTTTAAAATATGGGACTACAACAAATAATCTTTTAGGTGTCGAAGTAGTTTTTATGGACGGAACTATTAGTAGAGTTGGTGGAAAAGCTTATGACTCAGAAGGATATGACTTATTAGGTTTAATAACTGGTTCCGAAGGATTGTTATGTGTAATTACCGAAGTAACTGTGAAGATTTTAAAAAAACCTCAAGCGGTTAAAGCTGCTTTAATCGGATTTCCAACTATTGAGGATGGAGGTAATTGTGTATCAGATATAATTGCGAGCGGAATTATACCCGCGGGTATGGAAATGATGGACAAGGCTTTAATACATGCAACAGATAATTTTGTAAAAGCTGGATATCCTAGAGACGCAGAGTCAATGTTAATTGTTGAGTTAGATGGTACAGATTTGGAAGTAGAGGATTTAATTTATAGAGTGGAAGAAATTGCAAAAAAAAATAAATCCTCAAGTATTAAAATTAGCAAAAATGAAAAACAAAGGCTGAAATTTTGGGCAGGCCGCAAGGCAGCTTTTCCTGCCTGTGGTGATATGGCTCCAGATTATTACTGTATGGACGGTACTATTCCAAGAGGTAAATTGGCAGAAGTTTTGAAAGAAATACAAAGGCTTTCAAAAAAATATAATCTACCAGTCGCAAATGCTTTCCACGCGGGTGATGGAAACCTACATCCATTAATTATGTATGATGCTAATGAAAAAAATTCTTTAGAGAAAACAGAAAAATTTGGAGCTGAAATATTAAAATATTGTGTAAAAGTCGGAGGAGTTTTAACAGGTGAACATGGTGTGGGTGTAGAAAAAAGAGAGCTAATGTGTGAAATGTTTAATAATAATGATATACAACAACAAATTAAAATTAAAAAAGCTTTAGATGAAAGCTCTTTATTAAATCCAGGAAAAGTGTATCCGATATTAAGAAAATGTGCAGAAGAAGGGAGAGTACATGTCCATAAAGGAAGAACAAGATTCCCAGATATTCCAAGGTTCTGATTCTGCAGAATACCCTGAAACTGAAAAAGAAATATCAAGTTTTATAAAAAAATTTTATAAATCTGAAATTCCAGTAGAAATTATTGGTACAAGCTCAAAGAGAAAAATAGGAAAACCACTTCAATGTGCCAAGACTTTAAACTTATCTAAATTGACAGGAATTGTAGAATATTTACCCGAGGAACTTTATATTAAGGTAAGGGCTGGCACACCAATCGAATTAATAGAAAAAGAATTAAAAAAAAATAAACAACAACTTGCATTTGAACCAATTGATTTTGGATTGTTATTAAACGGTAAAAGTGATTACGGAACTGCTGCGGGCCAAGTTTCTTGTAACATTTCTGGACCACGTAGATTTAGAGCCGGAGGTATAAGGGACCATGTTTTAGGATTTAGGGGAATAAATGGCAAAGGTGAAATTATAAAATCAGGAGGCACAGTAGTAAAAAATGTTACAGGATATGATCTAAGTAAATTAATTTGTGGTGCTTTTGGTACTTTAGTTGTTTTAAGCGAAATTACATTTAAGGTTTTACCAGAACCTGAGGAAAATAAAACTTTAGTAATTCATCATCAAAAAGTGGAATCTGCGACAAATTTATTAGATAAAGGAACTAGTTCGTCGAGCGATGTATCTGGAGCTACTTTTTTACCTGTTGAACCTAAAATTTCTGGGTGCATTATGGATATTGAAAATACTTTTAGATTAAATGATCTTAAGTATAAAGGTTCACTTACCTCGTTTAGAATAGAAGGATCAAAAAAATCAGTGGATCAAAGAATTCAAAATCTAATGAAGGACTTAAAAATTGAAAATTTTGACTTTTCTATTCTTCAAAAACATCAATCTGAAATTTTTTGGAATAAAATTAAAAATTTGGAATTTTTTGTATCTTCGACAAACAATATCGCAAGAATTGTAATTCCACCTTCTGAATGCCTTCAATTAATATATCAACTTTCTGATAAATTTAAATATTTTTTAGATTGGGGAGGTGCATTGATTTGGATAGAAGCACATGAACTTTCAGAAGAAATGTTTGAATCTATAAGAAAAAAAGTAGTTAAACATGGCGGTTATGTTACTATGATTAAAAATTCAGATTATCTACCACTTGTAGAGGATGTTTTTACAATTAATAGTAATAAATTTAATATATCTCAAAATATTAAAAAAAGTTTTGATCCTAAAAGAATTCTTAATCCAGGAAAAATGTATACAGGTATTTAAATGGAAACTAATTTTTCAAAGACACAATTAAAAAATATAGATAATAAATCTAGCGAAAAAATTTTTAGAAAGTGTGTGCATTGCGGTTTTTGTAATGCCACTTGCCCAACATATAAATTATTAGGTGATGAATTAGATGGCCCTAGAGGAAGAATATATTTAATTAAAGATATGTTAGAAAATAACAAGCCCGCTAACGAAAAAATTGTAAAACATATCGATAGATGTCTATCTTGCTATAGTTGTATGACCACATGCCCATCTGGTGTCAATTATATGCATTTAATTGATCACGGAAGAAAGCATATAGAAAAAACTTATAAAAGGAAATTCGCGGATAGATTTTTAAGAATTTTATTGTCTAGAACTTTATCAAAATCATTTAATTTTATGATCGTCGCTTTTTTTGTGCGCCTTTTAAAGCCTTTAAAATACCTTTTTCCTGAAAAAATAAAAAAGATGATATCTATAATGCCAATCAATTTTCCAAGAAAAAGATTACCAAAAATGAATGTGTATTATGCAAAAAATAAAAAAAAGCCTGTTGCTAGAGTTGCTTTATTAACTGGCTGTGTTCAAAAAGTAATTTCACCACAAATTAATGAAGCAACAATTAGATTGTTAAACCGTCACAATGTTGAAGTTATCGTTCCAAAGGGAATTAATTGCTGCGGATCATTGAATCATCATTTAGGCATGTCTGATTTAGCTAATAATGATTTTAAAAAAAATATTTTAATATGGTACGAAGAATATTTGAAAAATGGTTTAGACGCAATAATTACAAATACATCAGGATGCGGAACGACATTAAAAGATTATGGCTACATCTTAAGAGGTGACCAGGATTTAAAAAAGAAAGCAAAAAAAATATCTGAATTAACAAAAGATATAACTGAATATTTAAACAATAAAGTAAAACTAAATTTCATAGATAATTTAATTCCAAATCAAAAAAAATATAGAATTGCCTACCATTCAGCTTGTTCTATGCAGCATGGTCAAAAGATTCATAATGAACCGATTAACCTTATAAAAAAAACGGGAAACGAGGTAGTTGAAATACCCGAGGGTCATCTTTGTTGCGGTTCAGCTGGAACTTATAATTTATTGCAAAGTGATATTGCTCAGAAGTTATTAGACGAAAAAATTGAAAATATTAAAAAAACAAAACCTCAATTTATTTCCACAGGGAATATAGGTTGCATAACACAAATTGCGCAAGGAACTAAAATTCCAATTTTACATACTGTAGAAATTATTGATTGGTATACTGGTGGACCAAAACCAGAAGTTTTAAAAAGATTATGAAAAAAATATTGGTTACTAGGAGATTATTAAGGCAAAACGAAGAAAGAATACTAAAATTATGGGATGCCAATTTAAATTCAAATGATGAAGTATATTCAAGTAAAAAATTAATTGATTTAAGTAAAGATTGTGATGCAATATTATCATCAATAGTAGATCTGATTGATGAAAATCTTATAAATAAGCTTTCAGATAAAGTAAAAATTATTTCAAATTTTGCAGTAGGTTTTGGGAATATAGATATTGAAGCTGCAAGAAAAAAAAATATTATGGTAACAAATACTCCTGATGTATTAACTGATGCTACTGCAGAAATTGCAATGTTATTAATTCTTGGAGCAGCAAGGAGAGCAGCTGAAGGAATGAAGAAAGCAAAAGAAAAAAATTGGAGATGGTCTGCTGATTTTTTAATTGGCAAACAACTTTCAGGATCCAGATTAGGAATTTTAGGCATGGGAAGAATTGGAAGAGCAGTAGCTAAAAGAGCTAAAGCTTTTAAAATGGAAATTCATTATCACAATAGAACAAGACTAAAACCTGAATTAGAGAATGGAGCTATTTATCATAAAAATATTAAAGGTCTATTTTCTGTTTCAGATGTACTTTCAATTAACTGCCCAGCAACAAAGGATACAAAAAATATTATTAATAGTAAAACCTTAGAATATTTTCCAACTGGTGCGATTGTCACTAATAGCGCAAGAGGAGACATGATAGATGACGAGTCAATGGTTGCTGCTTTGAAAAGTAGAAAAATTTATGCCTTAGGATTAGACGTTTATAAGGGTGAACCAGAAATTCATGATGGTTATTTAAATCATCCAGACGTTTTTGTTTTGCCTCATTTGGGTAGTGCTACAAAAAAAACTAGATCCGATATGGCGGATTTAGCAATAAACAATATAGAAGAGTTTTTTAAAACAGGAAAATGCAAAAATTGTGTCAATTAGATTCAATTTATAATTGTATTTTTTTTTAAAATTTAGAAAGACTCTAAAAACTTAATGTGGTTAAATTCTACTTAAGTTAATTAACTTATGACAATTAAGGGGGAAAACTTATGTCAAAAAAAGATAAAACGTTAAAAGGAATTAAAATTCCTTCAAGACGTAAATTCTTTAAAGTTGCAGCAGCGACAGGTGCAGCGGCAGCAGCAAGTATTGCTATGCCAAATATTGCATTAGGTGCTCCTAAAACTTTAAAGATGCAAGCAGCTTGGCCTTCTGGAGCAAACATTTTCTTCGAAATGGCGGGCGACTATGCAAAAATGGTTAGCGACATGTCAGGTGGGGAACTGAAGATCGATCTTCAGCCAGTTGGCGCAGTTGTTAAAACATCTGAAATAGGTCAGGCGGTAAGTACAGGAGTTCTAGATATGGGACACTGGGTAACTGCTTACTGGTATGGTAAAAATCCAGCAGCTTCATTATTTGGAACTGGTCCT
>MDTG01284586.1_pt1 | contig 13235 bp, 14 predicted proteins | sample 811421 | NCBI WGS metagenome assembly MDTG01 (sample SAMN05326645, study PRJNA326480) | marine metagenome | isolation source: seawater | place: Pacific Ocean: South East | collected 2011
GTAATGGATAAAACTTTCTGGATAGGTGTTTATCCAGGATTAAAAAAGCCACAATTAGATTATATGTACGAAAAAGTTTTCGAGTTTATTCAAAATAAAAAATGAGCATAAGTTTTTTTTTTAAAAAGAATTATTTTAAATTAATTAATTATAAGTATAAAAAAAAAGACTTTAAAAATTTTATAGTTATCAAAAGAGAAAATAAAAACTGGGTTCTAAACGAAATAGCAAAAGAGTATAAAAATTTATTTTCACAATTTTCTAGAAATATTTCTTTAAACGATAGAGATATTTTTTTATCTAAAAATATAAATTTATTTATAATGTCAAAATATCACGCAATTAAAAACTTAAGCAATTATGAAAATCAAATTTATTTTCCATACTTTCATGGTTTGCCAAGTAAAGATAATAATCAAAAAGAATATATGAATGCTATAAAAAAAAATATTTCAAAAATTTCTAAAATCCAAATTACAAACTCTTTGGTTGAAAACTTTTTTTTAGAAAATTCAATTCCTAAAAAAAAGTTTATGAGAATCCCAATTACAGTCGATCTTATTAAGTTTCAAAAAATAAGTAAAATTGATGGAAACTTGTTGAGAAAAAAATTTAACATTCCAATTAATAGTTTTGTTATTGGTTCCTTCCAGAAAGATGGAGATGGATGGGGAAATGGAAATAAGCCAAAATTAATTAAAGGGCCGGATATATTTATAAAAACAGTCAAAATATTAAAAAACTTTATACCAGAGCTTTTCGTTTTATTGTCAGGGCCATCAAGGGGTTATGTTATTAATAATTTGATAAAATTAAAAATACCTTACATACATTTAAATTATTCAAATTATGATGATTTAATTAAACTTTATAAGTGTATAAATGTTTATTTAATATGTTCTAGAGAGGAAGGAGGCCCAAGGGCAATAATGGAGTCTTTTGCTAGCAATATACCACTTGTTACAACCAATGTTGGTCAAGCTGTCGATATGATAAAAAATAATTTTAATGCATTTAAATCTGATGAGATTGATGAAGAAATATTAGCTAATATAATTTTTTCAAAAATTTACAATAAAGATAGTAAATTAGATGAAATTATAAATAATGCTAATATAACAGTTAAAAATAATTCTTACAAAAATCAAATTGATCTTTGGAAAAATTTCTTTGATATCAAGGAGGAAATAGTAAAGTGATATTAATTACAGGAGCTGCAGGTTTTATAGGCTACCATACAGCAGAATATTTTTTAAAAAAAAATATAAAAATTGTTGGAATTGATAATCTAAATGATTATTACGATATTAATTTAAAAAAAGAGAGATTAAAGCTTTTAAAAAAAAATTATAAAACAAATTTTAAATTTATTAAATTAGATATTAATGAATATAAAAAACTTAATAATCTATTTGTAAAATTCAAAATAAAAATAGTAATTCATTTAGCTGCACAGGCGGGTGTACGTTATTCAATATATAAACCAACTGTATATTTGGACACAAACATAAGAGGTTTTTTTAATATTTTAGACATTTCCAAAAATCATAAAGTTAAACATTTTTTATTCTCTTCAAGTAGCTCTGTGTATGGTGATCAAAAAAAATATCCAATTAAAGAAAATGACGAAACTAGTAAACCACTATCTTTTTATGCAGCAACAAAAAAATCCGATGAAATTTTATCCCATTCATATAGTAAAATTTATAATTTACCAATTAGTTGTTTGAGACTTTTCACAGTTTATGGTCCTTTTGGAAGACCTGATATGGCTCCTTTTAAGTTTACAAAAGCAGCTTACGAAAACAAGAGTATAAAAGTTTATAATAATGGAATTCATGAGAGAGACTTTACATATGTAGAGGATGTTGCAAAAGCTATATATAAATTATCTAATAAATTACCTAAGAAAAGTTTTTTTCAAATAATAAATATTTGTAGTAGCAAAACTATTAAGTTAATGGATTTTATTAATTTAATAGAAAAATTGACAGGAAAAAAAATAATAAAAAATTTCGTTAAAAAACAAAAAGGTGATGTAATAAAAACATTTGGTAATAATTCTAAATTAAAAAAAATAGCTAGAATAAATAAATTTACTCCCATTAAACGTGGAATGAAAATTTTTATTGAGTGGTATGCAAGTTATCATGTTTAAAATTCAGCTATTTATTTTCAAAATTATTTTTATAATTTTTAGAGTCGGATATCCATTTGGGATAATGAAATGGGCAAATAAAGATAGATATTTGGAAATTTACAATAAAACACTAAATACTAAATATCCTGAAATAGATGATTATGAAAAAAAACTTCAAAATAAAATAGATTTAAGTTGGCTAAACGAACTTGCACTTTATACACAGGTTGTAATTAAGGATAGTAATATAAATTATCAGCATGGACGAATTCTATATGCAGAATTGTGTAATTATATAAGTAACAGCTCTTTGCAAAATTTGATAATTTTAGAAACTGGTACTGCAAGAGGTTTCTCGTCAGTGTGTATGTCAAAAGCGATTTCAGATTGTAAAAAAAATGGAGAAATTTTTACTATTGATATTTTACCAAATAATAAAAAAATTTATTGGAATTCAATAAGCGATATTTATGGAAAAAAAACTAGATTAGAACTTTTGAAAAATTGGAGTAAATATACCAATAGAATAAAATTTTATTCAGGAGACAGCACAAAAGTTCTACGAAACTTAAACTTAAATAGAATTAATTTTGCTTTTCTAGATGGTTCTCATAATAAAAAAAAAGTAACAAGAGAATTTGAGTGGATTACTAAAAGACAAATTTCAGGTGATATTATAATTTTTGATGACTATGATCCTTATAATTTTAAAGGTATATATGATTTTGTTGACGATTTAGAGAAAAAGAAAAATTACAGAATTTCAAAAATATTTTCGGATAAAAATAGAGGTTATGCAATTGCATACAAATTATAAAAAAAAAAATATTTTTATTTTTTTTTCATTTGGTGTTTCTTTAAATACATGGGCTAAACAAAAAATTCTATTAAGAGAAGTAAAATATTATCAAGAATTGCAAAAGTATAAATATAATATTACATTTATTACATATGGAGATAATACTGACTTAAAATTTAATAGATATTTAAAAAATATAAAAGTATTACCTTTATTTAAAAATATAAAAAAAAAATTTTTTAACTAAATATTTAATACTTTTAATAGCACCGTATATTTTAAGAAGAGAACTTGAGAACTGTGATTTAATTAAAACACACCAGATCAGTGGAGGATTGCTTGCAACTTTATGCTCAAAAATAAAAAAAATAAAATTAATTATAAGAGCTGGTTGGGAACCAACAGAAAATTATAAAAATTGGGGTATAAGTTTTATTAAATATATATTTTTAAATATTAACTCATTTTTGTCCTATAAACTTTCCAATAGAATTATTGTAACTTCAAATAAAATCAAAAAATTTATTCACGTAAAATACAACATAGATAATAGAAAAATAGTAGTAATCCCAAATTCGATAAATATAAATAAATTTAAATATCTTAGAACACAAAAATATTTTAAAAGAGTCATAAATATATCAAGACTAGAAAATCAAAAAAATCTTTTTACATTATTAGATTTATGTAAGATGTCAGACTTGGAATTAGATATAGTGGGTAGCGGTGTACTTTTAAAAGAATTGAAACAATATGCAAAAAAAATAAAGTTAAAAGTAAGATTTTTAGGTCAAATAAATAATAGTAATTTACCAAATCTTTTATCTAGATATAATTTTTATATAACAACCTCAAAAATAGAGGGTTCTCCAAAATCAATTATGGAAGCAATGTCAGTTGAGTTACCAATATTTGGTCTGAAAGCAAATGGTCTAAGTTCTATGGTCAAAAATGGTAAAACAGGATACCTTTTTTCTGACAAAAAAATTTTATCTAATAAAATAATTAAATTTAGTGGAAATACTAGAATTTTAAAAAATATGGGCAAAAATGCTCGTAGACTTATTATAGAAAATTTTAATTTAAATAAAAATATACAAAACGAAAAAAAAATTTTTGAAAAATTAATTAATGAAAAGAAATATTGATGTAATAATTTGTACTAATAAAAAACTAATAGTACTAAAGAAACTAGTTAAACAAATTTTTTTACAAAAGGGTAATTTTTTAATTAAAATAATTATTATACATCAACATTACTCAAAAAGTTTGTTTCCTAATTTTTTGAAAAGTAAAAAAATTATCTATAAAAATATTAAAAAACAAAATCTTTCAGCAGCGAAAAATATTGGATTAAAATTAGCAACATCAGATAATATTTGTTTTTTAGATGATGACGTTTCTATTAAGAATACCTATTTTATTAATAGTCTAAAATTTTTCCAAAATAAAAAATGTGACTTGTTGTTTAGTAAAATTGTTCAAGAAAATACTAATAAACCTCTTTCGAAAAATATGAAGAATTACGATTTAAAAATTAATTTTTTAAATTCTAATTGTTGTCTTTCATCCTCTATGTGGATTTTTCTAAAAACCTCAAAGAAATTGTTTTTTGATGAAAGATTTGGTTTAGGATCAAAATACGGTAGTGGTGAAGAAACTGACTATATATTTAATCATCTTAATAAAAAAAAAATCATATATTATTCAAGTAAGGTATCTATTTATCATCCCATAGAATTTTCAGATCAAAAAAACTTAACACAAATTTATAGAAAATTTTATTCTTATGGAACTGGGCAAGGTGCTTTATTAAGAAAAAATATTGATGTACTTAAATACCTTCCATATTATCTAATTATTGTTTCTTTATTTAAATCTATTGTTGCGATAATAATTTATTTAATTTTTTTTAAAAAAAATAATATTATTAAGTATTATTCTTTGCTTAAAGGAAAAATTTTTGGATTTATAAATTATAACTAATTTGGAAAAAGATAATAAAATATCAGTAATTTTACCAGTCTATAATTCTGAGGAATTTATAAGTGAAAGTATTTCAAGTATATTAAATCAAACCTATAAAAACTTTGAATTAATTATTATTGATGATGGATCGACAGATAACAGCAGAGCGATTTGTGAAAATTATAGCAAATCTGATAAAAGAATTAAATTAATCAAAAATCATCATTGTGGACTTACTGTTTCGTTAAATTATGGTTTAGAAATTGCTAGAGGAAAATTTATAGCTAGACAAGATGCAGATGATATATCTTTACCCAACAGGTTTGAGAAACAGGTTGAGTGGTTTTTAAGAGACAAAAAAAGAGTTTTATGCGGTACTAATTGTAAAATATTGACTGAAAATAACGAATACAAAACTAATAGATCACTAAAATTTTCAAATGATAGAATTAAGAGAAAATTAGAATATTCGAATTGCTTTGTTCACTCTTCCACCATGTATTTGAGAGATTGTGTGCAAAAATTAGGACTTTATGATGATAATTTAAAATATGCGCAAGACTATGATTTGTGGTGGAAATTGACCACCTTAGGAGAGGTAGGAAATTTGAGTGAAAAACTACTAATTATAAGAAATAGAGAAGATTCAATTTCAATAAAAAATAAAAATGATCAGACTATAAATTTTATAAAATCATGTATGAAATTTTACGCATATAATAAAAAAATACTTAATATTAATGATAATAAAGAAATAAATTTTTATGAGGATAATATTCATACTAAAGATAAATTTAAAATTATGAAATATTTATATAATGATAAGTTAGATAATAAAATTTACATTAAACACCTAAACGTAAAACAGGTGTTTCAAATGTTTTTTTATTCTCATCTTCTATTAAGAAAATTTATAAAAATCATAATGAATAAATGAAAATTTTATATATTACAAAGTATTTTCCACCAGAGTATGGAGGTATTGAGACACTCTCAAAAAATATTTGTGATTTTTTTTATAGCAAAGGTAAAGAGGTTGAAGTTGTTTGCTTTTCTAAAAAAAAAACGTACATAAGTAATAAGAATCTATACAGAGTTAATTATTTTAAGCCTTTTTTAAATATATTCTCAACGCCTATTTCAATTTCAATTATTTTTTATATTTGTAAAAATTACAATAAATATGATTATGTTCATATACACACTCCAAATCCATTAATAGAATTAATTTTAATATTTTTACCAATAAAAAAATTAATTATTAGCTGGGGAAGCGATATAATCAATCAAAAAATATTAAAATTTTTTTTTAAACCAATACAATTTTTTTTATTATCAAAATCTGAAAAAATTATATGTTTATCAAAAAGTTACTTTAATTATTCGAATGAATTAAAATATTTTAAAAGCAAAACAATCATCATACCTCCAATAATTAAAAATTTTTCCAATAAAAGTAAATTGAAAAGTGATAGATATATAAATATTTTAATGATTGGAAGATTGGTAAATTATAAAGGTTATAACATAGCAATAGATGCTATTAAGCTCTTACCAAAAAATTTTAAGTTAACAATAATTGGGAATGGAGCTAAAAAAAAAAATATATTAAATCAAATTAAAAACTTAAAATTAAACAAAAGAGTTAAATTATTAACTAAAGTAAGTGATAAATTGAAAGAGAAATATTTACAAAATTCTACAATTTTTTTAATGTGCTCAACAAGTAGAGCAGAGTCTTTTGGAATTTCAATACTAGAGGCTATCTCTCATAGTTTACCTTTAATCATATCTAAGATTAATGGATCAGGCATGAATGATATGCTTTCAAGAAAATATAATGGATATAAATTTAAAAATTATTCATCCAAAGATTGTGCGAAAAAAATTATTAAAATTTGTGAAAGCAAAGATAAATTAAAAAAATATTCTAATAATAGTTTAAAATTATTTAATAAAAAATTTAATAAAACCAAAATTGAGAGAAATTTAGAAAAAATTTATAATTAATATATGGCCCTATTACTTGATAAATTTTTAAGTTATTTAATAATTTTTATTCCAATAACATTAATATCGGGACCTTTAATACCTGAAATATTGATGTTTTTTGTTATTATAATTTTTATTTACAAAACTATTTGTTTAAAAAATTATAAATATTTCAAAAATTTTTATACCTACTTTTTTCTTACTTTTTTTTTGTTCATTAATTTAAGAAGTATATTTGTTGAAGAAATTTTTCTATCTTTAAAGTCGACTTTATTTTATTTTAGATTTTATTTATTATCTTTGGCAATTTGGTATATTTTAGAAAGAGATGTAGATTTTCCAAAAAAATTTTTAAAGTTTTTTTTAATTACAATTACAATATTAGTTTTAGATAGTTTGTTACAATTTAATACTGAAATTAATATATTTGGATGGGAGAAAATACATGAAGAGAGAATATCTAGTTTTTTTGGGGACGAATTAGTACTAGGAAGCTTTCTTGTAAGATTTTTGCCTTTAATTACCGGTCTTTATATTTTTATTTATTTTAATGAATTTAATTTAAACAAATCCTTAATTTTATTCCTAATAATTTTAATATTTTACTTAGGAATAACTATATCAGGAGATAGAACTGCATTTTACTTATCATTATTATTTTTGCCATTTTTATTAATCTTAAAAAAAATTTCTTATTTTAAAAATAAAGTTTTATTTTTTGGATCTGTATTTCTTATTATTCTTTCCACTTTAGTATTTACAAATGAAGGAATAAAAAAAAGAGTCGTAGATTCTACAATAAGTTCAATGATGTTGAAGAAAGATAGTGCCAATAAGGATCAAAGAATTATATTGTTCTCTAATAATCATGAACATCATATTAAAACAGCAATTAATATTTTTAATGAAAATAAATTATTTGGAATAGGCGTAAAACAATTTAGAGTTTTATGCAATAATCCAAAATATTACGAAAATAAACATAGTTGCGCTACCCATCCACACAACACTTATGCCCAAATACTCGGAGAATTGGGTTTAATGGGTATGTTATTTCTATTGATTTACCTTTTTTATGTTTGTTTTAATATTTTAAAAAATATTTTTTCTAAAAAAAATACAGCTATGATTTTTTTGAATTTGATGACTTTATCTACAATCTTCATAAATATATTCCCATTTTCACCATCAGGAAATTTTTTTAATAATTGGATAAACATAATATATTTTTTTCCAATAGGTTTTTATCTTTATTCAAAAAAAAATAATTAATTTATTTTAACTTTTTAATTAATAAAAAATATAAAAAAGTATATATGATCATAAAAATAAATATATTTAATATCAGTATATATTTTTGTTGGTAAAAATTTATTGATATAAAGAAGAATATAGAAATTAAAAAGTTGATAGATATTGCTGAAAAAATCTTTGAGTTTTTTAAATTAAAATTCAATTTATTTTGATAAATTTTTTGTATTAAATGATGAAGATGCATTTGATCTGGTTCATAAGGCCCTTTTTTATTAATACTTTTTCTTAAAATAGAAAACAATACCTCAAATGCAGGATAAATTAATAAATTTGCATAAAAGTATGGGTAGGAATATCCTTCTGAATTACTTAATTTCAACACATATAAACCGATTACAGATCCTAATAAATATGAGCCAGAGTCTCCAAAAAATATTTTTTCAAAAAAATTATATATTAATAAAACTGATAAAATAGGTAATATTATCAATCCACTTTGAACAATATTTTCTTGATCTAGTTTAAAAAAAATAAAGTAATTTAAAATTGCTAATACCATAATCCCATAAAGCAATGTAAGACCATGAACTCCATCAATAAAATTAACGCCATTTATTAATATAATGATACAAAGGCTTGTAAAAAAAATTGATAATAATGGATAATTTACAAATAAATTATTTAAAAAATTAAATTTCAAATCATATATTAAATTATTTGAAAGGATTACATAAATTATAGAAAATAAAGAAATTAATAATAGTCTTATATTTGGGTTAAAATCTTTTTTTATATCAGAAAAAAATCCAATTAAAAAAATCAATGTTAGAAATAAAAAACTATATAAATCAGTAAATTCATTATTAATTAAATATATTGCTATTAAATATAAAAAAAAAATTATTCCACCTGTATTATGAATAGTATTATTAAATTTTTCTTTATGACTTGAGTTTGGCTTATAAATTAATAACTTAAAATAAGAAGATAAAAAGTTTATTAAAATCGTTATAAATATAGAAAAGATAAAAAAGAGTAAACCATATTTCATTATTTTAACAATTATTTGTTATAAATTTTCAAATCAGATAAAGACATAATTTTTACTAAATTTTTAAAATCAACTGAAGGTTTCCATTTTAATTGTTTTTTAGTCAATGATGCATCACCTAATAATTTTTCAACCTCATTTGGTCTATAAAATTTCTTATTAATTCTAACAATTGTTTTATTAGTTTTTTTCAGTTTAAGTTTTTCGTTTTCTTTTTTGCCAGTCCAATAGGCATCAAAGCCAAAATACTTAATAGACTCATTTATAAATTGTCTTACGGTATACATTTTTCCAGTAGCAATTATATAGTCTCTAGCTTCTTTTTGTTGTAGCATTAACCACATAGCTTCAACGTAGTCTCCTGCAAAACCCCAGTCTCTTTTAGCATCTATATTTCCAACTTCTAAACAATCGAGTATACCAGCTTTAATTTTTGATAGTCCTGTAGTTATTTTTTTTGTTATAAAATCTTCTCCTCTAAGTGGGGACTCATGATTAAAACAGATACCACTAACTGCAAATAGACCGTATGCTTTTCTATAGTTTGTAGTTGTATAATGAGCAAAAAGTTTTGAAATAGCGTAAGGACTAACAGGATTAAAAGGTGTTTTTATTGTTTGTGGTGTTTCCATAACATCTCCAAACATTTCAGAGGATGAAGCTTGATAAAATTTTGGTTTTTTTTTTAAATTTCTGATTACTTCTAAAATTCTTAATACTCCTAGTCCGGTTACATCTGAGGTAGATATTGGATTTAAAAAAGATGATCCAACGAATGACTGCGCAGCTAAATTATAAACCTCATCAATTTTATATTTTTTAAATATTCTTATTATTTGAGTGATTTCACTTAACTCAAAGTCTTCTAAAATAATCTTATTTTCAATTCCTAATTTTCTTAATCTCCATTTATCATCCCTGGAGGATCTTCTATCAGCACCAATTACTTTATAATTTTTATCAAGTAACAACTTTGCTAAGTATGCACCATCCTGTCCACTAATACCTGTTATTAATGCAATTTTTTTCATAATTTTAATTTGATTTATATAAAATTTATTAAATAATTAAACTTATATATTATTAATTATAAATATTTAATTAATTATATAAAACCACTCCAAGTTTTTGGCAGATTTATTTTTATCTAGTAAAAACTTAATTGAATTATTTGTGTTTCCATATCTAACAATCCTTTTCTCTGGAGGAAATGGAAAATTAATAAATTTATGTTTATCGTCTCTTTTGAATTCATTATTAATTCTAACTAAATTCTGTAGATTGAAAATTATTATAATGATGATAACAGTATATAAGTTTCTCTTCTTATTAAAAAAATACTTAGAATCAATTTCATAAAATATTAAATATAATGAAGTGAAAATCGACAGAATAATTGTTACACCGAACCTAAGTTGAGGTAAGAAATTAAACCAAATTAATAAAGAAATAAGGGTAGCTAAAAAAAAATAAATATATTTTTTATTTTTTATAACAAATTTTTCTCTAATAATAATATAAATTAAAAATAATATAGGAATTAAGATAAATTCAAAAACTTTATAGAAAAAATGATTGTCCACCCAAACATTAAACCAATTTTTAATATTCAAATATGTTGTTGGATCTAAAATTACCTTTTGAACAAAAAATCCTTTGGCCCATAATTCAATGTGCTGTGAATGATTTAAGACTCTCTCATAATCTATACTCCAACTGATAAAGGCTTTGTTAAAACATGTTGATTGTAAAAAATATAATAAACAACCACTTCTCAAAAAGTTTTCAATTATCAAGAATGAAAGAACAAATAAAGATAATATATTAAAGTTGTTTCTAATTAGTATTTTTTTATCAGAAGTATCTGAAATAATAAAATATATAAGTATAGGTAAGAAAAATAGAGCAGTAATTTTTATAGTTATCGCATATAGAAATAATAAAATATAAATATTAGGATAAAATAAATTTTTTTTTAAATTTGATTGATTTATTAAATAAAGAATTAATATTTTCAAAAGAATGAAATTTGATAAGTAGTCATAGCCAAATTCAGATAATCTAGTTAACTTTATTGCAAGTAGAGTTAGGAATATAAAAAAAATTAAAAATAATTTTTTTTTTTCTCTAATTATAAAATTTATTAAAAAAACAATTATACTGAAGTAAAGTAAGTAAACAGGTGTTAAAATTAATTTAAAATCAAAATAGGGTAAAAAAAATATTTTTTGTAAATAAGAAAACAAAGATGCAGATAAGATGTGTATATCATCAACGTTTCCGATACCAATTATTGGCTTTTGTAAAGTAATTTGCTCAATAAAATTAAAGTGATATGGCCAATCCTCATGAAGCTTAGAAATAAGAAGTCCAGAAAAAAAAAATACATTTAGATAAATAACTTTATAGTATTTACGCCATTCATAGTTCAGAAAAAATACGACAAAACCAAACAAAATTACAATGAGATTTATATAAGGAGAATTAATGTTTGTGTAATAAAATATAACACCAAGTAAATTTAGAACAATAATTCCTAAAGAAAAGTTTATTAATAAATCTATGTCTGATACTGAAATATCTCTTTTATAAACAAATCTACCAAATCCCAATATGGAGAAGTAACTTATTTGTGTCGCAACAAAAAAAACTATTGTTTCAATTATCATTACTTATTTTTAGAGTTTTGTTAAATTTTTGCGATAAAAAAATTATATAGATTTAATTATTTTTTTTGAAATCACTTCTCCAGGTTTATAATTCCTTGGGGCCTTTTTATTTAATAAATAATTAAAATATCTCGGTTCTAAACCAATATTAGGTCTTCTACGCACAATATTGTTTAAATTAAATCTTTCTCCCTTTTTAATGAATTTGCTTGTAAAGATAGATCTTCTAAAAATTTTGGACTTGTTCTCCGACCTATTTCTTGTAAATTTCTTTTCTCCTAATAGTTGATAACTAAGATTAATTTCATCTCTATAAGTTTTCAACTCCTTTCCTTTTAAAGAAAACTTAATATCGTGACCTTTAACCTGCCCTTCAAGAGCAATATGTTTTTCAAAAATTTCAGCACCAGCTATTGCAGCAGCAGCAGCGATCCTATTATCTTTTGAATGATCAGATAGCCCAATTTTACAATTAAACTTTTTTTTTAAGATATTTATATTATTTAAATTAAAATCTTCATTTTTTGATGGATAATTACTTACGCAATACAAAAGGGAAATATTTTTAAGTGTATTGTATTTAATTGCTAAATTAAAAGTTATTTCAATTTCTTTAAGAGACGCCATCCCAGTTGAAATAATCATTGGTTTCTTTAAAGAAGCAACTTTCTTAATTAATGGCAAGTCAGTTAATTCGAAAGATGCTATTTTATAAATTGGACAATTCAATTTTTCTAAAAAATCTACTGAAGTTTCATCAAAAGGAGTACTAAATATTTGTATTTTATTTTTTCTTGCATATGTAAATAATTCTTTATGCCAACTAAGAGGAGTACAAGCTTCATTATACAAATCCCAAAGTTTATAACCTTTCCACAACCCATCTTTTACAATAAAACTTTTATGATTTGAATTGATAGTCATTGTATCAGCTGTGTAGGTTTGTAGCTTTACAGCATCAGCACCATTTAATTTTGCACAATTAATTAATTTTTTTGCTAAACTTAATTTTCCACAATGATTAGCAGAGATTTCGGCTACCAAAAAAGGTGCTTTTTTCATCAAGACTTATTTAATTTTGTAAGTTGATTAACAAGTAAAGAAATCTTTTTATCATCATTTAAAACATTGGACATTATTTTAGCCGCTTTTTTTGGATCATGCTTAAATGATAATTTAAGTAAATTCATCCAATTAACATTATTCTTAGATCTTATTTTTTGGATTTTATTAATAATGTTTAAATTTTTCTTAAATAAGTTTTTTTTATTCATTGTTTACTACATTAATTTTTTATTTAAATTTATCAAATTTATTTATCAATTACATTTACTTAAATATTTTTATTTTAATTCTTATTTA
>MDTG01348720.1_pt1 | contig 13235 bp, 12 predicted proteins | sample 811421 | NCBI WGS metagenome assembly MDTG01 (sample SAMN05326645, study PRJNA326480) | marine metagenome | isolation source: seawater | place: Pacific Ocean: South East | collected 2011
AAATCATCGAATTTGATCATAATGATGTTGTAAGACACCCTTTAGTTTCAAAAATTATTAGAGCTTATCAAAAAAAAAGCATTGATGATAAAAGCTAATGTAATAACAAAAAACATAAGTTGGTATAGGTTTATCAAAAATCCAAATAGTTATATTGATAGAAAAATCATCAAACTTAATAATAAAAATAAAAAATTAAAAAAAAAAAACATTTATTTTACTTTGTTACTTTCTGGAGAGAAGCAAATTAAGAATTTGAATAGGAAATTTAGAAAAAAGAATAAACCAACAGATGTTCTCTCTTTTCCTTTTTACACAAAAAAAGAATTGCACAAAAAATTAATTAATGAAAAAGAAATTTATCTCGGAGATATAATTATAAACTTTAATGAAATTAAAAATAAAAAAAAATCTAAAAATTTCAAAATTGAATTCAATAATTTGTGGATACACGGCCTAGTTCATTTATTTGGATATGATCATAAAAAAGAAAAAGATTATTTAGTAATGAAAAAAATAGAAAAAAAGTATTCTAGTTTCATTAATGATTAAAAAATTATTTGAAAATCGTTATTTTATTTTATTAATTTTACCTTTTTTAATTGGCTCTTTATCTGTTTTATCTTTTCAGCCTTTTAATTTAACAGTTATCAATTTCATAATATTTCCTCTTTCTTTTTATGTAATTGTTTATATATCGAAAAAATCCCAATCTTTTTATAGAAAGAAACCATTTAAAATTAATTTATTTTTATTTGGGTTATCTTTCGGTTTCGGTTTTTATTTGAGCGGTGTCTCTTGGATTGTTAATTCATTAACATTTGACGATAATTTTAAGATCTTAATTCCATTTGGATTAATTTTTATTCCACTTTTTTTAAGTTTATTTATGGCTATCCCAATTTTACTAATTGGACAAAATCTACGATTCAATTTCTCATCATTAATTATTTTCTCAGTTGCCATAGCATTTTCAGACTATTTGAGAGCAAAATTATTAACTGGATTTCCATGGAATTTGTGGGCTTATAGCACATCTTGGATAATAGAAATTATACAAATTTTAAATCATATAGGACTGTACGCTTACAACTTAATTATTGTGACGTTATTTACTGTTCCAGTAATTGTATTTTTTAAAATAAGTAAAACAAAAAAAATATTAACATTATCCTTATTGGTACTATTCATTTTAAGTTTATATTTACACGGAGATTATACTTTAAACAAAAATGAACAATTTTTAGAAACCGTAAAAGATAAAAAATTAATAAAAGTGATTTCCCCAAATTTTGAATTAAAATATGGTTTGAATGAAGAAGAAATTGAGGAAAGATTAAAAAAAATAATTAGATATAGTGATCCAAATAAAAAAAAAACTACACTATTCATTTGGCCTGAAGGCGTATTAAGCGGTTATAGTTATAATGAGATCTTAAACTTTAAAGAACTTATTAAAAAAAATTTTTCTGAAAATCATTTCATAATTCTTGGTTCTAATAAGTTAGACCCAAAATCAGGACAGTATTATAATAGTATGCTAGTTTTAGACAGTAATTTAAAAATTGTTGATAATTACAATAAAAGAAAACTTGTTCCATTTGGTGAATTCTTACCTTTTGAAGAATTTTTAAATAATCTTGGCCTTAAAAAAATTACTGAAGGACATGGGTCTTTTTTGAAAGGAAAAACCAATAAAAATATTTCTTTAGAAAATTTTAGTATTTTGCCAATGATTTGTTACGAAATTATTTTTACAGAGTATGTTCAAAAATCAAAAGAAGAAACAAACTTAATTGTAAATATATCTGAGGATGGCTGGTTTGGAGATACTATTGGCCCTGACCAACATTTTGCCAAATCAATTTTTAGAGCAATAGAAAATAATACTTTTTTAATAAGATCTGCAAATAAAGGAATCAGCGCAATAATCGATAATAAAGGAAATATTGTCAAGCAACTTGATCGTAATGAAGCAGGAAATATCGAGCTAGAAATACCGTTGATAAAATCAAAAAAAAATAAAAATGATTTGATATTTTTTGGTCTTTTAATTACATATCTCTTTGTCTTTTTTACTTACAAACAAAATGAAAAAAAATAAATATTTATTCACTAGCGAGTCAGTTTCTGAAGGTCATCCTGATAAAGTATGTGATCGAATATCTGATATGGTTGTAGACTCTTATTTGTCTGAAGACCCTTTTTCAAGAGTTGCATGCGAAACTCTCACTACTACTAACAAGGTTGTTCTAGCTGGAGAAACTAGAGGTCCAAAAATTGAAAAGGAGAAATTAATTTCAAAAGTAAGAGATTGCATTAAAGATATCGGTTATGACCAAGAAGGGTTCAGCTGGAAGACAGCAAATATTGATACATTTCTTCACGAGCAATCTAAAGACATTGCAATGGGCGTTGACTCTAAAAACAATAAAGATGAAGGAGCTGGGGACCAAGGCATAATGTTTGGCTACGCTTGTAATGAAACAGACGAGTTAATGCCAGCGCCAATACATTACTCTCATAAAATATTAAGGTTGATGGCTGAGGACAGAAAGTTAGGAAACCTTGAGGGTATTGAACCTGACTCAAAAAGCCAAGTGACAATGTTATACGAAAATGAAAGACCACTTAAAGTTACATCTATAGTTATTTCAACACAGCATTCTAAAGATTTAAACCAAGAAAAGGTAAGAGAATTAATTGTTCCGTATATTAAAAAGTCAATACCAGAAAGTTTTTTAACCGATCTCGATCAAAATGAAATTTATATTAATCCAACTGGCCAATTTATTATTGGAGGACCCGATGGTGATACCGGTTTAACAGGGAGAAAAATCATTGTTGATACTTACGGAGGAGCAGCACCACATGGAGGCGGTGCCTTTTCTGGAAAAGACCCAACTAAAGTTGATAGATCAGCTGCTTATGCATCACGATATTTAGCAAAAAATATAGTAGCAGCAGGTGTTTCAGAAAAGTGTTTAATTCAACTAGCTTATGCCATAGGTGTTTCAAAACCTCTTTCAATATTCATTAAACTAGCAAATGGTGATGAGAACAAAGTAGATCAAGTTCAAAAAATTATAGAGAAAAATTTTAATTTATCTCCTAGAGGTATTCGAGAAATGTTAAAATTGAATAACCCTATTTACGAAATTACTTCTGCTTACGGTCACTTTGGTAGAAAACCTACAAATAAAGGGCAATTTACGTGGGAAAATACAGATAAAGTTGATTTATTTAAATTGTAATCTTGAAAAAACAATAAAATTCTTTTAAAAAATAGGAAATTTATTATGAATTCGAAATGGGCTTATGCCCATTTTTTTTTATGTGAGGTAAAATGTTAAATAGAGGACTAGATAAACTGGAACTTTTGAGAATTGTGGATGCAGTAGCTGCAGAAAAATCTATAGACAAAGAAGTGATAATTGGTTCTATGGAAAGTGCTATACAAAAAGCTGCTCTTACTAAATTCGGAAACGATAATAATATTGAAGTTATTATCGATAGAGAAAGTGGAGAAATTAAAATACAAAAGGTTTTAGATATAGTTGAAAACGTAGAAGACTCGGCAAGAGAAACTTCTTTAAAAGAAGCACAAAAAAATTATCCTCAATTAAAAGATTTAAAAATAGGCGGGAAGGTTTTCGAAGAACTTCCACAAATTGATTTTGGTCGTATTGCCGCTCAAAGCGCAAAACAAGTAATTAGCAGTAGAGTTAGAGAAGCAGAAAAGAATAGACAATACGATGATTTTATAGATAAGCAAGAACAGATATTAAGCGGAATTATTAAAAGATTAGAATATGGAAATGTAATAGTAGATCTTGGTAAAGCCGAGGGAGTAATTAAAAAAGATGAACTTATACCTAGAGAAATATTAAAAACTGGAGATAGAGTTAAGGCTTATTGTTATGAAGTGAAAAAAGAACTCAAAGGACATCAAATATTCTTATCTAGGGCACACCCACAATTTCTTGCAAAACTATTTTTTCAAGAAGTTCCTGAGGTATACGAAGGCACTATAGAAATAAAGTCAGTAGCTAGAGATCCAGGAAGTAGAGCCAAAATTTGCGTTCATTCACAAGACTCATCAATTGATCCTGTAGGTGCATGTGTTGGAATGCGGGGAAGTAGAGTTCAAGCTATAGTTAATGAACTTTACGGGGAAAAAATTGATATTATAAAGTGGACAGAAGATTTACCCACATTAATCTCGGAGTCATTATCACCGGCAGAAATACAGAGAGTTTTAATTGATCAGGATAATAAAAGAATAGATATAATTTTAACAGAGGATAATCTTAGCAAAGCAATTGGTAGGAGAGGACAAAATGTTAGACTTGCCTCCAAATTAACAAATTATGAAATAGACATTCTTACTGACAAAGAAGACTCTGATAGAAGACAAGCTGAATTTAAAGAGAGAACAGAAACTTTAATTAAAAATTTAGAAGTAGACGAAACATTAGGACAACTCTTAGTATCAGAAGGTTTCGTATCAATCGAAGAAATCGCACAATCAAATCCAGAAGATATATCAAAAATAGATGCTATAGATGAAGAAACCGCGAAAGAATTAATAAATAGATCTAAAGAAACTCTTATAAAAGAAAAAGAAGCTGTAGCTCAGAAACTAAAAGAGTTAGGAGTAGAGGACAAACTAGTAAGCTTAAAAGGTATGACCCAAGGTATGCTTGTAATACTAGGTCAAAAAAATATAAAAAAACTTAGAGATTTTGCTGATTTATCGTCTGATGAATTAATTGGTGGTTATGACGAGATAAAAGGAAAGAAAATTAGAATAGACGGCTATCTTGAAGAATTTTCACTTTCGAGAAAAGAAGCTGATGATTTAATAATGGCTGCAAGAGAATTAGCTTACAAATAATGTTATGGATAAAGAAAAAAAGAAAACACTTACAATTTCTACTAGCCTTAAGAAAAAAATTGATACAACATCTATTAACTCATCCGGTAAAAAATCTTTTTCAATAGAAAAGAAAAATTTTTCTAAATCAATTAAGTCACCAAATAAAACTAATCCTCAAAACCAAAATGTAAATAGCAATGTAAAGAAAAAAAAATTTGCACGAAAATTTATAGAACAACAAGCTACTAAAGATTTTATAAAAAAGGAGAACAAACCTGCAGGTAAAAGTAAGTTAAAGCTAAAAGGTCCTGTAGATAAACGTGATTTTAAGCTTACTGTTTCAAGAGCTTTAAATGTTGAAGAAATTGAAATCAAGCAGAGGAGTCTAGCATCAGTTAAACGCGCAAGACTTAAGGAGAAAAAAAAACCAGACAGTGAAGAAAAAAAAGAATTTAAAAAAGTAATTCGCGAAGTAAAAATACCTGAACAGATTACTATTCAAGAGCTTTCAAATAGAATGGCCGAGAAATCAAACGATATAATAAAATTTTTATTTAATATGAAAGTTGTGGCTTCCATAAATCACAATATTGATAAGGATACAGCTGAATATATCGTAAAAGAATTTGGACACAAACCTATTTTGGAGGAAAAACCATCTGTAGAAGCAAATAAATCTAATAAAGATTTTTCAGGAGAAATAAAAAATAGACCACCCGTTGTAACAATTATGGGTCACGTAGACCACGGAAAAACTTCATTACTAGACGCTTTGAGGGACACTAATGTTGTGTCAGGAGAACATGGGGGAATTACCCAACATATTGGAGCTTATCAAGTAAAAACAGAAAGTGGAAAATTGATAACATTTATAGATACACCTGGTCATGCTGCATTTACTGAGATGAGAGCTAGGGGATCTAAAATTACTGATATTGTAGTTTTAGTTGTTGCAGCTGACGATGGCGTCAAACCTCAAACTATCGAGGCTATAAAACATGCTAAAGCTGCTAAAGTACCAATAATTGTAGCAATTAATAAATGTGATTTACCTGAAAAAAATATTTCTAAAATCAAAAACGAAATGATGCAATTCGAACTAATTGCAGAGGATCTCAGTGGAGATACTTTGTTTGTTGAAGTTTCAGCATTAAAAAAAACCAATTTAGACCTACTTAAAGAAAACATTCTTTTACAGTCTGACATTTTAGATTTAAAAGCCTCATACAGTGATAAGGCTAGTGGTGTGGTGATCGAGTCTAAAATAGATAAAGGAAAAGGGCCGGTTTCAACAATACTTATAAATAATGGAAAACTAAGTCGTGGTGACCACTTTATTTGTGGTGACACATGGGGAAAAATTAGGGCAATGATTAATTATGAAGGTAAAATGGTGAATGAGGCTTTTCCGTCAATGCCAATAGAAATTTTAGGCATGAATAGTTCAGCCTATGCCGGTGCAGAGTTCACTGTAACAAAAGATGAAAATGAAGCTAAAAAAATGTCAGAATTTAAGAGAAATGATAATTTGCAAAACAAAATTTTAGCTAAAGATAAAACTACTTTATTCGAAAACTCAAATGATAAAGATGAACTAAATATTATAATTAAATCTGATGTACAAGGTTCAAGTGAAGCTATTAAAATGGCTATAGATAAAATAGAACACAAAGAGGTAGAAGCAAAAATAATTTTATCTGATATCGGCATGATAAATGAAACAGACGTTTCTCTAGCAAAAGCTTCTAATGCAATCCTTATTGGCTTTAATGTTAAACCTAACAGAGAAGCAAAAAAATTAGCAGATGAGCAAAAAATAGAAATTAGATATTTTAATATTATTTATGAAGCTATAGATTATGTAGAAAAATCTTTATCAGGTCTTCTGGAACCTGATATAAAAGAAACAATTTTAGGTAGTGCAGAAATTCAAAAGATTTTTAAAGTATCATCTGCGGGCAAGATCGCTGGTTCCAAAGTGATTAGCGGTGAAATTAAAAGCAAATCAAAGGCCAGAATTATAAGAGATGGAGTGATTGTTTATAATGGAGAAATTCTAACTATCTTCAGAGAAAAAAATCAAGTCAAAGAAGTGGGTACGGGCTTAGAATGCGGTATTAGCATAAAAGACTTTATAGATTTTAAAGAAAAAGATGTAATAGAATCGTATTTGTCTGAGGAAATTCAAAGATCAATCTAAAATGATACGAAACCAATCTACACAAAGACCATTTAGTCAAAGACAACTTCGAGTAGGTGAGCTAGTAAAACAAAATTTAGGAGAATTATTTATTAGAAATGAAGCTAAAATTCCATCGATAAACACAAAGCTTATTACAGTTACTGAAGTAAGAATGACTCCAGATTTAAAAACAGCTAGGGTATATGTCATTCCTTTAGGGGGTATTGATACTAAAGAAACAGTTAGGATCTTGACGGAGTTCTCTCATCTTGTTAGAAAAGCCCTATCTAAAAGGCTAGATATAAAGTTTCTTCCTAAACTTACTTTTATAGAAGATAACTCATTTGAATATGCTGAAAAGATTGAAAAAATAATAAAAGAGAATAAAAAAAATGATAAAGAAAAAAAAAGATATAATTAAATCTCTAGCTATACACGATAAAGATGTGGGATCTGCAGAGATACAAATAGGCTTGCTTACAGATAAAATCATTAAATTATCTGAGCACTTTAAAAAATTTAAAAAGGATAAACATTCTACTTTAGGTTTGACAAAATCAGTTAACAAAAGAAAAAAACTTCTGACTTACCTTAAAAAGCAAAATGTTGAGTCCTATCAAAAGGTCATCAAACAATTAAATTTAAGGAAATAATGTTTAAAATACATAAAACGGAATTAGAGGTTAATGGAAAAAAATTAACCTTAGAGACAGGAAAGGTTGCTCGTCAAGCAGACGGAGCAATTATTGCATCTTTAGGCGAGACAGTAGTTATTGCTACAGCTGTTGGAGCAAAAAAATTAAATGACGGGCAAGATTACTTTCCGTTATCAGTTAATTATCAAGAAAAATATTATGCAGCTGGAAAAATCCCAGGTGGATATTTTAAAAGGGAGGCAAGACCAACAGAGGCTGAAACTTTAATCTCAAGATTAATTGATAGACCAATAAGACCTTTATTTCCCTCTAGTTTTTTAAATGAAGTACAATTACTCCCAACAGTTCTGTCATATGACGGAGAAAATCAGCCAGATATTTTATCAATTGTAGCCTCTTCAGCAGCATTAGCAATTTCTGGTTTACCTTTTCAAGGGCCTATAGCAGCAAGTAGAGTTGGGTATAAAGATGGAAAATATTTATTAAATCCTTCACCAGAAGAGTTAAAAGACTCAGAATTAGATTTAGTCGTTGCTGGAACAAAAGATGCTGTTTTAATGGTCGAGTCTGAAACATCGGGATTGTCTGAAAAAGTTATGTTAGATGCCGTAAAGTTCGGGCACGAAAAATTTATTCCAATAATTGAAGCTATAGAAAAGCTAGCAAAAAAAGCAGGAAAGCCTAAATGGGAAGTTGAAGAAATTGATCACTCAGAATTAAAAAAGAAAATCACTGAAAAATTTGAAAAAGGTTTAAGAAGTGCTTTTAAAGAAATAGACAAAAAGAAAAGATCAACAGCAATATCTGAAATAGAAACTCAATGTAAGGAGATGTTTGTCGAAGATGAGACAGTGACAGAAAATCAGGTAATGGCCCAATTAAAATCTTTAGAGAAAGACATAGTTAGAACTGCAATATTAAAGGATAAAAAAAGAATAGATGGAAGAGGCTTAGCAGATGTAAGGCAAATTCAGTGTGAAGTTGGGGTGTTACCGAGAACACATGGATCTGCAATATTTACAAGAGGAGAAACCCAAGCACTTGTAGTTACTACTCTAGGTATGTCAGATGACGAACAAAGATTAGAAAGCTTAGATGGCATGCAAAGATCAAACTTCATGCTGCATTACAATTTCCCTCCTTTTTCTGTGGGAGAATGTGGAAGAATTGGTACAGGTAGGAGAGAAATAGGACATGGAAAATTAGCGTGGAGAGCAATTAACTCATCTTTACCTAAAAAAGAAAATTTTCCATACACATTAAGAGTTGTTTCTGAAATAACAGAGTCTAATGGATCTTCATCTATGGCTACGGTTTGCGGAACTTCCTTATCATTAATGGACGCTGGAGTTCCTATTAAAGAGCCAGTAGCAGGAATAGCTATGGGACTTATTAAAGAAGGCGATGATTTCTCTGTGTTATCAGATATTTTAGGCGACGAAGATCATCTTGGAGATATGGACTTTAAAGTTGCAGGTACAAAAAATGGAATAACATCACTACAAATGGACATTAAAATTACAGGTATTACTTTTGAAATTATGGAAAAAGCTTTAGATCAAGCTAAAGATGGTAGAGAACATATTCTTGTTGAAATGAATAAAGCTATCAAGACTTCAAGAAAAGAGTTTTCAAAACATACTCCTAAAATGGAGACAATAAAAGTAGACAAAAAAGATATAGCTACTGTAATAGGTAAAGGAGGAGCAACAATAAGAGAAATTGTAGAAACCTCTGGCGCTAAAGTAGATGTGAACGATACAGGAGAAGTAACGGTTGCAGCCCCAGATGAATTATCAAGAAATAAAGCGATAGAATTTATTAAAAATTTAATCGCAAAACCAGAAATGGGAAAAATCTATAAGGGCAAAGTGGTTAAGATTATGGAATTTGGAGCATTTGTGAATTTTTTAGGAAAACAAGATGGACTTGTCCATATTTCAGAATTAGCTGATAAAAGAGTAGCTAAAGTTGGCGATGTAGTAAAAGAAGGTGATGAAGTATCTGTTAAAGTTGTAGGCTTCGATAGAGGTAAAGTAAAATTATCGATGAAACAAGCAAACGCTTAGGTCATATTTTTAGGATCTGGCATACCCACCTTATTATAGCCAGCATCAACATAATGGATCTCACCAGTTACACCAGCTGCCAAATTGCTTAACAAATATAAAGCAGAATTGCCGACATCATGAATATCTACATTTCTCTTCAAAAAAGAGTGATCTTCATTCCATTTATATAAAAATTTTGCATCACCAATAGCAGAAGCTGCTAGGGTTTTTATTGGACCCGCACTTATAGCATTAACTCTTATTTTTTTTTGGCCTAAGTCTCTTGCTAAATATTTAACACTAGCTTCTAGAGCTGATTTACAAACACCCATCACATTATAATTAGGAATAGCTTTTGTTGATTCATAAGTAAGAGTTAACAAACTTCCTCCATCTTTCATTATCTTTGATGCTTCTTTAGAAACTTCAGTAAACGAGAAACAAGAAATTAACATACTCCTTAGGAAGTTTTCTCTAGAAGTACTTAAATATTCTCCAGATAATTCTGATTTATCGGAAAATGCAACCGCATGTACAACAAAATCTATCTTACCCCACTGAGTTTTTACATCCTCAAAAAGTTTAATAACTTCCTCTTTTTTTTCAACATCACAACTAAATGTAATTTTAGAATTTAGTTTTTCCGCTAAAGGTATAACTCTTTTTTTTAAAGCATCACCTAAATAAGTAAATGCTAACTCTGCGCCTGCTTCAGCTAATTTCTGTGATATTCCCCAAGCTATTGAGCGTTCGTTTGCAACGCCCATAATTAATCCTTTTTTTCCTTTCATTAAATCCATAATTTAAATTTTTTCAAATATTAATGCTGCATTAGTTCCACCAAAACCAAAGCTATTGGACATAACAGTGTTTAACGTTACGCCTTTTTCTGTTTTTGAAATAACTGGAAACTTTTTGGCTTCCTCATCCATATCTTTAATATTAGCCGAACCTGTAATAAAATTGTTTTTCATCATTATTAAACAATATATTGCTTCATGGACAGAAGCTGCTCCTAAAGGATGGCCTGACAAAGATTTTGTTGAGCTAATTTTAGGTATTTCTTCTCCAAATGTTTTTTTAATAGCATTCAATTCAGTTATATCTCCAACTGGAGTAGACGTTCCGTGTGTATTTATATAATCAATTTTATTTTTTACAGTTGACATAGCCATTTGCATACATCTTACTGCACCTTCTCCAGACGGAGCCACCATGTCGTAGCCATCAGATGTAGCACCATAACCAGTAAGTTCAGCATAAATTTTTGCACCTCTAGCTTTTGCATGTTCAAATTCTTCTAAAACTAAAACACCGGCCCCCCCTGCAATTACAAAGCCATCTCTCGTCTTGTCGTAAGCCCTAGAGGCAGTTTCTGGTTTGTCGTTGTACTTAGAAGACAATGCAGTCATCGCATCAAACATTGCTGTCATTGCCCAATGCACTTCTTCACTGCCACCGGCAAAAATTATATCTTGTTTACCAATTTGAATTAATTCCATCGCGTTACCAATACAATGCCCGCTAGTAGCACAAGCAGAACTCATAGTATAATTGGTGCCTTTAATTTTGAATGGAACTGCAAGAGTTGCTGATGCAGTACTCGCCATAGTTCTTGGAACAATAAAAGGCCCCATTAATTTTGGAGTTTTTGCTCTTGTTTTATCTGCAGCTAAAATTACATTTTCTATTGAAGGCCCACCAGATCCCATGATAATTCCAGTTTTTATATTACTGACTTCATTATCATTCAGTCCTGAGTCCTTGATAGCTTCATTCATTGCAACATAATTATATGCTGAACCCGAACCCATAAAACGCATCGATTTTCTATCTACATGATCAGAAAGTTTTATGTTTGGCTTCCCGTGAATTTGGCTTTTTAAATTATGTTCTTTATATTCTTCACAGTAAGAAATACCAGATTTAGAATTAAGTAAAGATCGATGTACTTCTTCTTGGTTATTACCTAAACAAGAAACAATTCCAAGTCCTGTGATTACAACTCTTCTCATTATTTAAACAGCCCTACTTTTAAATTTTCTGCTTTATAAATTACTTTTCCATCTGCGCTTAATACTCCATTAGCTAAACCTACACATGTACCCTCTTTCTTTAAAACTCTTTTCATGTCAATTTTGTAAGTAGCCATTTTTACTTTTTTTAAAACTTCACCAGTAAATTTTACAGAATTTACCCCCAAAGCTCTACCTTTTCCTGGTTCACCAATCCACCCTAGGTAGAAACCGACTAGTTGCCACATAGCATCTAAACCCAGACAACCTGGCATGACTGGATCTCCTTGAAAATGGCAGTCAAAAAACCATAAATTATCTTTGATATCAAGTTCTGCTTTAATAAAACCCTTTTTAAATTCTCCTGTCTCTTTTGTGATTTCTGTAATTCTATCAAACATCAACATTGGAGGAAGAGGAAGTTTTGCGTTTCCTTCTCCAAATAATTTTCCCTCTCCACAAGAAATTAGGTCATCGTAGTTAAAACTATTTTTTCGCATGATTTTCAAACTGTTTTACTTGATTTGATAAAGTAATGGTATATATTTTTGTTTTAGAATTATTATAAACTATAAAAAACTAAGTGAAAAAAACAAGCATTTTAAACAAATTAAGATCATCCGGTTTAAGACCCACTAAGCAAAGAGTAGAAATTGCCAAATTTTTGTTTAATAGAGATAAAACGTTTCATTTTACAGTTGAGACTCTTGGCAAACTTCTAGAGAAGAAAACACCAATAAAATTCGCACTTGCAACAATATATAATACTGTTCACGCTTTTAAAAAAGCAGGTCACTTGAGTGAGGTTCACTTAAGAGGAAAAAACAATACAACTTACTTTGATACAAATATTTCAAATCATCATCATTTTTATGATAGTGAAACGTCGGAACTAATTGACATTAATGAAGATGAAGTAAAATTTGAGAAGATACCCAAAGCACCAAATGGCAAAAGTATAAAAAATTTAGAGGTAATCATAAATTTAAAAAATTGACAGTTTGTCGCTTGGAAATACTTTAGAATTATTATAAACTATAAATAATGAGTGTAGAATACAAAAAAGAAAGCAACGGTAAATGTCCAGTAATGCATGGAAGTGTAACTAAAGCTGGTGAGTCTAACACCTCTCGACTTTGGCCAAATAGTATTAATTTAGATATTTTACACCAACACGATACAAAAACTAATCCACTTCCTGGATTTGATTACAAAAAAGAAGTTAAAAAATTAAATTTTAAAGCTTTAAAAAAAGATTTATTAAAACTCATGACGGATAGCCAAGAATGGTGGCCTGCAGATTTAGGAAGTTATACAGGTCTAATGGTAAGATTGACTTGGCATCAAGTTGGAACATATAGAGAATTTGACGGTAGACCAAACGTTGGATCACATAGGTTTTCTCCACAAGACTCATGGCCAGATAATACAAATTTAGATAAAGCTAGACGC
>MDTG01006469.1_pt1 | contig 13234 bp, 11 predicted proteins | sample 811421 | NCBI WGS metagenome assembly MDTG01 (sample SAMN05326645, study PRJNA326480) | marine metagenome | isolation source: seawater | place: Pacific Ocean: South East | collected 2011
GCTCGTCCGGCCTTGCCGAGTTTCACATTGGCGTGATCGGAATTGCCCAGAACACCGACCGAAGCCCGACAGTCCATCGAGACCTGCCGGATTTCACCGGAAGGCAGGACGATCGTGGCCCAGCGGCCTTCCTTGTTGGTGAGCCTCGCACCGACGCCCGCGGAACGACACATCTTGCCGCCACCGCCGGGCTGCATCTCGACGCAGTGAAGCGTGAGGCCGGTGGGAATGTGCTTGATGGGCATGCAGTTGCCGGGGGCCGGCTCGATCGCGTCGCTGCTGGAGAGCAGGACATCGCCGTCCGTGGTGCCCCGGGGGGCCGGGATGTAGCGAAGGGTTCCGTCCTCGTAGCGAAGCAGGGCGATGTGGGAGGACCGGTTGGGGTCGTACTCGACGCCGATCACGGTCGCCGGCATGTCGTCCTTGCGGCGCTTGAAGTCGATCTTGCGGTAGCGACGCTTGTGACCGCCACCACGACCGAGGACGGTGATCTTCCCCTGGTTGTTGCGGGCCCCGGTCTTGTGGAGCGGTGCAAGCAGGGACTTCTCCGGAGTCTTCTTGGTCACCTCGACGTGGAGGTTGACCGAAGCGTTCCTTCGTCCGGGGGTCGTTGGCTTGTAGACGCGAATGGCCATGGGAAATCGTCCTATCGGTCGGCGTTCGCCGACACTCGAGCGTGGATCAGATCAGGTCGATGCGGTCTTCGGGATGAAGCTTGACGATGGCACGCTTCACGGTCGGGGGCGTGACCGCCCCGTAACGCATCCGGCGTGTCTCGCCCTTGCGGTTCTGGGTCGCCACCGAGAGGACGCGGACCTTGAAGAGATCCTCGACGGCTCGGCGGATTTCGTTCTTGGAGGCCCTTCGGTCGACCTCGAACGAGTAACGGTTGTGCTCTGCGCTTCCCACGGTCGCCTTCTCGGTGACCAGCGGCTTGCGGATGACTTCGGTTGAATGCATGTCAGGCCACTTCCTTTTCGGAGTCGTCGGCCGGGTCGGCGGACGCGGCGGGCTGCGGGTAGCAGGAACCGTCGAGGAACGACTCGAGCGAGGCCCGGTCGATGACCAGGTACCGGTGGTTGAGCATCTCGAAGGCGTTCAGCTGGTCGATGCGGGAGGTGTCGACATTCTGGATGTTCCGAGCGGACAGGGCCGCCTTCCGGTTTTCCGTGTCGAGGGCCAGGAGGCAGGTTCGATCGATGCCGAGGGCGGCGAGGATCGCGACCATGTCCTTGGTGCGTGCGGTGTCCATCGAGAGGTCGTTGACGCACTTGACTTCGCCGTCGACGAGCTTGGCGAGCAGGGCGTTGCGATTCGCGAGCCGACGCATCCGCTTGGTCAGGCTGGTCCGGAAGGCATCACGAGTCCGGGTCTTGGCGAAGGCGTGGCCACCACCCTTTCGGATCGGCGACCGGGCCGGGCCGACTCGGGCATTGCCGGTGCCCTTCTGCTTGTAGAGCTTGCGGGTCGAGCCCTGGACACGACCACGACTCTTGGTTCGAGCCGAACCCTGTCGCTGGTTGCCATGGGTGATCACGTACGCCTGCTTGAGCAGGGCGAAACGGATGTGGCCGCCGAGGTCGGCGGGCTCGATCTTGAGGGTGTCCACCTGCTTGCCCGCCCGATCGAGGATCGGGAGATCGATCTGGGCCAGGGTTTCGGGATGCTCGATAGCTTCGCTCATGGTCTTCCTTAGTCCGCCTCGACCCATGTGCCTGGGTCTCGAACGGGTGCCGGTTGCTTCCGGCTTTCGCCTCGCCCTCCGGCCGCCTCTCAATGCTTGGCGACGGGCAGGGCTCGACTCGGTTCCGAGTGCCTTTCACCGTGGGGTCTCGTGGACGATGACCCATCGGTTCGGGGCGGAGGTTGTCGTGATCCGGTGGTTCCCGGGCTCCGGCTCATGCCGGCAGGCCTTCCGGATCGGCCGGGCATCCGAGCCCGGCCGTGTTTGCATCAGGACTTGGCTTGAACCCTCGCCTTCGACTTGTAGAGACGAGTGGCGGGGCGGATGTACAGATCGCCGCCGTTGGGTCCGGGGACCGGACCCTTGACGACGAGGAGGTTCTTCTCGGGATCGGCGTGGACCACGTCGAGGCTTCGAACGGTGACCCGCTCGGCGCCCATGTGACCAGCCATTCGCTTGCCCTTCTTGATCTTCGGTCCGGTACCGAGGTTGGTGGCGTGACCACCGATCGAGCCCGGTGAGCGGTGGGCCCGCTTGACACCGTGGCTCGCCTCGAGACCGGAGAAGTTGTGTCGCTTCATCGGGCCCTGGAAGCCCTTGCCCTTGCTGGTTCCGGAAACGTCCACGAACTTGATGTCGGAGAACATCGCGACGTCGATCGTCTGGCCGAGCTCGTAGCCCGCGGCCTCGTCGTCGTTGTCGACGCGGAATTCGCTGTGGAGTCGCTTGGGAGCGGTCTTTGCCTTGGCATCGTGCCCGATCTGGGGCATCGCGGCTCGGCGGACCTTCGCATCCTGGAAACCCATCTGCACGGCGGCGTAACCGTCGACGTCGGTGGTCTTCACCTGGGTGACGATGCACGGGCCAGCTTCGATGATGGTCACCGGAATGTTGGTGCCGTCCTCTTGGAACCAGCGGGACATGCCCACCTTGCGGCCTACGATTGCGACGTTCTTGATGGGAGGCATCGGGTTCCTTTCGAGCTGGTCCGGATGGTTCCGGAGGTTGTGGCCAGAGGTCTGCGACGTGGCCGATGCGAGGGAGTACTGGGCCGAGCCGCCTTGGTGGCGGACGCGACCCGGAGATTGGTTCAGGCCTTGATCTTCACGAAGACACCGGCGGGGACGACGAGGCGGTTCAGGGCCTCGACCGTGCGGTGGTTCGGTTCGGTGATGTCGATGATTCGCTTGTGAGTGCGAATCTCGAACTGCTCTCGTGACTTCTTGTCGATGAACGGTGACCGGTTGACCGTGTAGATCTCGCGTCGAGTCGGCAGCGGCACGGGGCCCGCGACTCGAGCGCCGGTTCGCTTCGCGTGATCGACGATCTCGCGAGCGGACGAATCGAGGGCCTGGTGGTCGTAGGCCTCCATACGGATTCGAATCTTGCCGCCGGTCATGCGATTTGAGTTTCCGAAGAACGAGGGGGATGGTGGTCGTCGAGCGAGAGCAAAGATCAAGTCCCGACGTACGGTCGGGTCGACCGAGAAGAAAGACTGGGCGAACGGGTTCCAGCCGCTTGGGCTGGCGATGGACGTGACGCTTGCTTCATCAAGGGGCGAACCCCGAAATGCCAAAACAATGCGCGAACGGAGAATGGTACCTATTCCCACGATTCTGTCAACGTCTCCACATCGAGGATCCGGATCGGTCCCCACCCCCGACCCACGGATGAGGAGCAGGCACCGTAGAATGGGAAGACTCCGAATCGAGCTTCGGGGTACGACCCAAACCCTCATGACGGCCCCCCCATGCCAATTGCCGCCATTTTGTCCATGTTGATGCTGGGAATCCTCCCCCAAAGCCCTTTAAAGGCTCAGGAGGCAGGTTCCGAGGCGATTACCACCCCTCGCGACAGGGTTGAGAATCGTTCCCTGGGCTGCTCCTTCGAACTCCCCTCGGATGGAAGGGCCGTGGTGACGGGCGGTGATGCCAATCCCCAGATCCGGGCGCTCCAGAGGGATGCCGACCCGCCAGACTGGGAGATCATCGTTCGCTCGATCCGGATCCCGGTTCCGGAAGGACAATCTGGCAAAAACCCGGTTTTCACGCCGCAATCGATGCTGAACAGCTTCATTGCCGATGCGGAGAAGACCAATGACGCGTCATTCGAGATCACAGAAAGAATCACGGACATCCGTGTCGATGATCTTCCCTCGTCCCGGCTGACCGCCATGCTTGGCCATGAATCGGGCAGAACCGCTCGCTTCGAGTGGACGTTCATCCAGACCGGGCCGAACCGTTTTCTCCTGCTTCAGTTCCTTGCTGACCGCGACCGATGGCCGACCTCCACCTTTGAAAAGGTGATGGAATCCCTGGAAATCAAGACCGAACCGGAACTGGCGATCGGTTCCATGGAATTGGTGGACCGAGGACGGGCCGTCATCGACGGCTTCGATGAAAACGCCATGCGTGGCGTGATCGCCAAGCTCGGGGAGGGCATCTACTACCGTCTGCAGAGCGAGGATGCGGAATCCGGCGATCTGCAGGAACTGGGCTGCAGTCGTCTGATCGCCATGGAAACCACCAAGGACGCGGTCCGCGATTCCCGCCCTCCGAATACCCGGGTCGATGGGGACACCGGCCTGCTGGTCTGGATGCAGGTTCGCATCCTTCCCAAGGGCCCCGATACGCCGTACCAGGACGTGGATCTTCGAGCCTGGCTCTCCTGGGACCGGGAAGAGGAATGGTGGACGATCCGCACGACCGTTCGCGTCAAGGGCTCCGACGCGACCCGGACCAATGCCGTGACCGGTCTCCGACCACGCCCCCTTCCGAAGGATCCCCGGCGATGGCTTCAGGTCATCAGCGGCGGTAGGGAATCATTCGAACGCGACGATCGAAAGCTCCCGGTTCCCGATCTCGATACCTACCTCTCCGAAGCCGAAAGACTCGTGCTTCCGGAGTTGATGGCCATCACCAGGCCGCTGGCAGGTGAATTCGGGGCATACGCCTGGAACGAGGATCGTCTCTCGATCACCCGAAGACTCGAGAACTGGCTCCCCGGGCAGGAAACCACCGGGCTTTCGAGACTGGAGAGCCGGCCCGCAGCCGATGCACTGCCTGCGATCCAGCTGCTGGGGCCAGATGGCGTCCTCCAGGAGCGCCGGACTCCGCTGAGCGGAGGACGCATCACCTGGTCGAGAACCGATCTCGAGAAACTTCGCGGTCTCTACCAGCGAAAAGGCATCCCCTTCGACGGCTGAGCGAAACGCTCAGCCGAAGTTCCGATGGAGAAATCGAATCATGATCCATTCAAGCCATGATGCCGAAACACCCCGCATCCTTCTCGCCATCCCGGTCTACAACGAAGTGGACCATGTCCACTCGGTACTCACCGAAGTCCGAAAGCGTGTTGATGACATCCTGGTCATCGACGACGGCTCCACGGATGGCACCCCGCAGGCGCTGGCGGAACATCCGGTCGAAGTGATCCGTCATGCGTCCAACCGCGGCTACGGAAGAAGCATGCAGGACATGATGCGGTGGGCGGCCTTCGACGGCTTCGACTGGCTGGTCACGATGGACTGTGACGAGCAGCACGAACCCGCTGCGATCCCCCGGTTCCTCGAGGCGATCGAGCGAAACGACCTCGACATCGTCTCCGGGAGCAGGTACCTGGATCCCGAGGGTCGCGTCGACGCACCCCCTCCCGACCGCCGTCGCATCAACGGAATCCTCACCGAAGAGATCAACCGGCGGTTCGCCCTCGACCTGACCGATGCCTTCTGCGGGTTCAAGGCCTACCGGGTGGCCTGCCTCTCGTCCCTCCAACTCGACGTGGACGGCTACGACTTCCCCATGCAGTTCTGGGTCCAGGCGGTCTCCAAAGGCCTTCGCATCGGAGAGATCCCGGTTCGCCTGATCTACAACGATCCGGACCGATCGTTCGGTGGCCCTCTCGACGATCCGACGAATCGCCTCGCCGTCTACCGAAGGACCCTCGAACAGGAACTCCTCCGGTGCGAGGGAGATCTGCCCGATGCACCTTCGTCGAGTCTCGAAATAACGACCTGACGCTTCCGGATCGACCGCCCCGGGAACACCCGGGATCGCTGGGCACCCATGAATGAGGTGGTGGTGGCGGAAACGACCTTCCAACCTGATCCGGGATGCTGGCTCCCCGGACTTCCGAATCGCGATGGTCCCCTCGCCGAGGCGAGAGCCGCCACGAGGGAGGCCATGGGCTTCACGGCTGGAGAGACAATCGTCGCCACCGGGCATCAGGCCGCGGTCTGGCACCCCGGCATCCTCGCCAAGGACATCGCGGTCTCGGCCTGCGTCAGGGACGGCACCAATCAGGGTCGACCCACCAGATCCCTCCACTTCATCGCCGACCACGATGCCAACGACGGCGGACTCGTCACGTATCCCACTCTGGAACTGACCCGCGGCAGTTGGAGGATGTTCCCCGCCGCCGATGGACATGCCATGGGTGACCGTCCCGCGTCCCGTCCTTCCCCGCCCCCCTCGGACGCCTTTCGGCATCCAGGCCTGCGCGAAGGCCTCGAGGCGATCCACGAAACCGTGAACGAGCACGCCGACGCGGAGAACCTGGCGGGGCAGATCGCCCGGTCGACCTCGGTGCTCGCGACCCCCTTCACCGGCGATGTTCCCCGGCACTCCATGTCCCGACTCCTACAGATGCCGGTCGGACTGGACCTTCTGGACCGGATCTCTCGGGATTCAGAAAGCTGCCTCATCGCCCACGATGCCGCGATCGAAGCGGAGCGCCTCACCCGAACCCGCGGAGACGGGCGTCTCCCCAGAGGAGTCGCCAGGCTTCTGCGCAGGGGAGGCGACGATGAACTTCCCCTCTGGCGAATGACTTCCGAGGGCAGACGTCCCGTCCTTCGAGGCGAGAAGATCGATCCCGCGCAGTGCCGACCCCGGGCGCTGCTCGCGACCGCGCTGGCCAGGATCGCGGGATGTGATCTGTTCGTGCATGGAACCGGTGGTGGCATCTACGATCGAGCCATGGAGAGCTGGATCGAAGGCTGGCTGGGCATCGATGCCCTGGCTGAACTCGCTCCCGCCACGGTGGCGAGCGCCACCTTGAGGCTGCCGTTGGATCACGGAACCCCGTCGGCGCCCCTCGAGACTCCGGAAGGACTGCATCGTCTGCGATCGAATCCCGATCTCGGTCGGACCGATCCCCCCCGTCGAAACGCCCTGCTCGCGAGCATCGAGGCCGCATCCAGAGGAAGTTCCCAGCGTCGATCCGCTTTCCTGGCACTCCGCCACGAGATCGAACTGGCTCGTGACCGTGGTCACGGGGAGATCGAGCGGTATCGACGTGGACTGGCCGCTGGAGAGGAGATTCGTCGCCGCCGTTCGATCGCGACGGATCGAACCTGGCCGTTCCCGCTGCACTCGGCGGAATCCCTGTCCGGCCTGTCCGCGGCGGTGGTTTCGTGCTTCAAGGACCGATGAACCGTCCCGGATCAATCGTCCCCGAAGGGCTTCGGTCGGTAGAAGCGGACGTCCCCGAGACCGCGCAGAGGCTCGGTGAAACCCGAGGCATCGGGTGAATCACGGTTGACCGCATCCAAAGCCATGCGGGTGGACGCATCGAGGTCGTCGAGACGGCTGACGAAGACGGCTTCCGGAGTGGCCGGCACCTTGATCGCACCGTGCTCGAGCCGACCATGATGGCTGGCGATGACATGCTGGATGGCGAGCTTCGCATCGGGTGGAAGGGGGGGGCCTCCCGCCTGCCTCGCTCGGGCGGCATAGGTCTCGAACATCACCACCCCGTCGATCAGGTGCCCGAGAAGGTTTCCTCTTCGGGTGTATTCGAATCGTTCCGGATCGAGCTCAAGAACCTTTCCCGCGTCATGCAGGAGAAGGCCGAGAAGGACGATGTCCCGGTCGAGATCCGGATGCAGGGGAAGGATTCCCACCGCGGACTTGAGCAGGGAGAGCGTGTGTTCGAGAAGCCCTCCCAAGTGGGCGTGATGCAGCGATATCGCGGCCGGAGCCTGCTTGAACCTCGCCACGAAGTTCGCGTCGGAGAGGTAGGCGTCCGAGACCGCCCTGGCTGCGGGATGCCTCAGCGAATCGAGGATCGACTTCAGTTCCTCGAACATCTCATCCGGATCCCTGCGGCTCGCCGGGAGGAGCTGGCGAAGCCGATCCGACTCGACGGAAGCCGGTTCGATGGACTCGATGCGGACCTGGATCTGGTCGTTGAAGTTCTCGCAACATCCGGAGACCCAGGCGAAGGCTGCCCCGGAAAGAGCTTCCAGGAGACCAGGTTCGACCGACCACTTGCGGCCGTTCACCCGTCCGGTGGCGTCTCGCAACACGCATTTGAGGAATGGATTCCCGTTGCGACTGGCGGAGACCTGGGGATTGACCAGGGCATAGACGCCTTCGACTCTGGTTCCCGGAGTCATGTCGAGGATGTCTAGGTGCCAACGTTCGGCGTCGATAGCGGTTTCAGGCATGGCGGGACTGTAACAGCCTGCGAGCATCGGGAATCGAGTCGGCCAACTCTCCGGCGAGCAGCCCGGCATCCCCGTGCAGGCTCGACCATGCTCTGCCGGCCAGCGAGTGAAGTTCAACACCGATGCATGCGAGGTCGAAGGCATCCCGCGTGAATCGACTGGCGGGAGCTCCGGCCCGGGGATGGAACTGCGCAAGAAGTCCCCCGATCACCCCAGCGAGCACGTCACCGCTTCCGCCCGTCGCCAGCGCGGGATTGGTCCGGTCGCAGCGCCACCATCGCTCGCCGTCCGAGACCACGGTTCGAGCTCCCTTGAGTACCACCACCACCGGGCCACCTCCGGAGTCGAGTCGCCGTGCGAGTGCCGCCGCGGCGAGGGGACGCCGTTCGTCCTCGAACGGATCGCCATCGATCCCGACCGACCTCGCAAGCCTCCCCCACTCGCCGGGGTGCGGGGTGAGGACCACCGGGCCGCGCATGGTTCGTGGCCCAGCACCCGCGAGCGCGTTGAGGGCATCCGCATCGAGAACCCGAGGGCGTTCCTCGCAATCGGCGATCGCCTCGACCATCGCCTCGACCCCATCGGGGGATCCGAGGCCACAGCCGCAGACCACGGCATGGGCATCCCGCACGGCCTCGAGACACCGCTCCGCGGTTTCAGGATGCACCTCGTCCCCGACGTCCAGGGGAAGCACCGTGGATTCTGGAATCAGCTCCGTGACCACGGTCGCGATCGACCGGGGTGCCGCCACCACGGTGAGACCACATCCGCTTCTCAACGCTCCACGGGCGGCCAGGGAGGGGGCTCCGGCCATGATCCGCGGGGTGATCGCGCCCCCGATCACCAGGGTGGTCCCGAAGGTCCCCTTGTGACCCTCTGCGATCCGGGCCGGTATCGAAAGGGGTCCATCGATCCTTGATCCGGCTTCATTCATCGGCCCCACCCCTCCGGTCAGAGTCGGGCGCCAGGACTTCGACTTCGATCGAACCGAACAGATCCAGCATCGCTCGGCCCCCGGTCTCGAGATCGCCTGCATCACCACTGGAGAACGAGACCGCGAGATGTCCGGGATGAAAGGCCCTGCCCCCGGCCAGACTGGGGTCGAGATCGATCCATTCATCATCCACGACCGCCTGGACCCACATGTGCCAGAGGAAGATTCCTGCCCGCTCACCCGCCCGCGGAATCCACACCAGGCCGTTCACAAGTCGGCTGGGAATGCCCGCTGAACGAAGAGCCGCCGCCAGTAAAACCGCATGCTCCGTGCAATCGCCGCGGCGTCGGCGGACGGTTTCACTCGCGGTGGCGAACCCCGTGGCCAAGTCCTTTCGCGTGATGTGCCGATGCACGGCGGCGCGCAACAGGTTGATCCGCTCACCATCGGTTCGAGTGACCCGATCGTGCCGACGGGTGAAGGCGATCACCGCAGGATCCGACGCATCGAGCAACGAAGTGGCCGCGAGGTGGGAATCCCGATCGAAACCCTCCTCCACCGCGGAGGTAGCTCCCGGGCGAACCGAGACCAGCGCCTCCCTCTCACCCTCCAAAGTCAGCGTCCGCTGGGCTGCGGCCGTGGGCAGGTCGAGATCCGCCTCCCGACTCCAGATGCGATAGCTGACCTCCCCCCCCCGGTCGAGACGCCTCGGTCGACCTTCGAAGGCCGGCCGGACCGCACCGGCCTCCATCAACTCGACCCCGCCCTCCAGGGCCAGAGACGCATCCGATTCGGTCGCCAGCTCGATCCGCAGGACGCCCAGTCCCGCCCCCATCGGCACCTCGCTGGAGACGAGACGTCCGCCGGAATCGAAGGATTCCATCGTGACCGAACCGTCGGGATCGGTGATCTCCCAACGGTCGACCTCGAGATCGCGGTTCATGATTCGGATCCACTCCGTGCCGATCCGTCGAAACGCGATGACCGCGGGTTCGAGACCCCGGGCGGGATCCAGCACCCGCAGACGCGACGGCTCGCCCTCCGCGGCCCGCTTGCGGGCGATCTCCATCGCGAGATCCGGGACGTGCCACTCACCCGCGGGCCGTGGCCTTCTGGATTCGACCATGCTGTCGGCCAGACTTCGTCGCTCGATCACTTCGGAATCGCCGAAGATCCATCGCGTCGATGCCGGCGATCCACCCAGATCCCGAAGGACATCCATCCTCTGCACTGCATCATCCGGACCGAGCACGACCGCGGTTCGGATTCGCGTCGAGGTCTCGACCTCTCCGCGACGAAAACGAAGCTCGAGATCGATCGTGGTTCTGGTCCCTCCACCCTCGACGGGAACGGTGCTCTGGAGCATTCGCCCGCAAGGCCGCCCTCCCAGGGTGCATCGATACCACCTGGTTTCCAGCTCGACACCGGTCGCGTCTGATGCGGCCTCGACCGTCCAGGTTCCGATCAGCAGCGAGAGGAGCACCACCCAGAGCCGCCTCGATCCGGATCGAAGGCGGGCTTCGCTCACTCCCCGCCCCCCTCCGGACGCATGAGCGGAAACGCGATGACTTCGCGAATCGTGCGCATTCCGGTCAGGAGCATGACCACTCGATCCACGCCGATGCCGAGCCCCCCGGCCGGGGGCATCCCGACCCGGAGGGCCGTGAGAAAATCCTCGTCGAGGGTTCGGAACGCCTCCGCTTCCTCATCCGCACCGGCGATCTGCTCGGTGAACTTCGACTGCTGGATCTCCGGATCGTTGAGCTCGGTGTAGGAGGGGCCGATCTCCATCCCCGCGACGAAGACATCCCATCTCTCGCAGAGGTCCGGATCGTCCGACATCGGCCTGGTGAGAGGACTGATCGCGGATGGGTATCCGGTCACGAACGTCGGCCGAGCGGGATCGATCAGCGGCTCCGCCTCCCGCTCGAAGATCTCGTCGACCAGCAGCCAGTGATCCCGGCTCGCGGAGTCCTCGATCCCGATTTCGGCACAGCGGTGACGGACCGCCGCCTGATCCCGCGGGTCGAAACCGGTCGCCCGTTCGAAAAGCTCGGAATAGGTAACTCGAACGAAAGGCTTCGACCAGTCGACGTCGATTCCATCGAAGGGCAGAACCGGGCCGTCCGTGGTTCCGCCCACCGCCTCGTCTCCCCTGGCTCGCCGATCCTCGGCCGACGCGACGGCGAGCTCGTGCAGCATCGATTCGGTGAGTTCGAGCATGGACCAGCAGTCCCCGAACGCTTCGTACACCTCGAGAGCCGTGAACTCCGGGTTGTGACTGCGGTCCACGCCCTCGTTGCGGAAGTTGCGGTTGATCTCGAAGACCCGGGGAAGCCCGCCGACCAGCAGCCGCTTGAGGTACAGCTCCGGCGCGATGCGGAGGTAGAGGTCCATGTCGAGCGTGTTGTGATGGCTCACGAACGGACGCGCGGCCGCACCTCCCGCCATCGGCTGCATCATGGGAGTCTCGACCTCGAGGAAGTCCCGACGCTCCATGAAGGCACGCATCCGCGAGACGATGCGGGCCCGGTCCTGGAGGGCGATGATCGACTCCGGATTGGCGTGGAGATCCACGTACCGGCGGCGGAAACGGATCTCGGGATCGCTGAGCCCGTGCCACTTCTCGGGAGGTGGCGTGAGGCTCTTGGCGTGAATCTCCACCCGATCCGCCCAGACGCAGATCTCTCCCTTTCGGGTTCGGCCCATCCGCCCCCCGGCGACCACCACGTCGCCGTAGTCGAGCTTCTTGGCGAGACGGAACATCCCCGCCTCGCAGGCCGCCTTGGAGACGCTCACCTGGAGGTCGCCGGTGTGATCCCGCAGGGTCATGAAGACAAGCTTGCCCATGTCCCGATGCTGCATGACCCGGCCCGAGACGAGCATCGACGATCGACGATCCTCGGATTCCGGATCCTCGTCGAAGGCCTGGTGGGCGGATTCGTCGAAGGCATCCCTCGCGTCCCGAAGACTGGAGATCCCATCCACTCGGCCGCCGTACGGCTCGACCCCCAGCTCCTCCTTGAGGAACCGGAGCTTCTGTCGCCGGGCGGCGATCAGATCATCGACGGAATCAGCCGGGGGCGGGTTGGTGTCGTTCACTGGGAATCCTGTCTGGCTCGGGGTACGGCGGACCAGCGAAGATCCGCCGAGGCGTGCATCGTACCGCCGGAACTCCCGGCGTCACCCGACCGGATCCCGGATCAGGTGATCGAGAGATGGAGCGACGGGGGCTCGTCGGCGACCACCGCGTCGAATCGTTCGCGAAAAGCCTCGGGGGTCAGGCCGGAGACCTTCGCCAGCCTCGCGAGGGCGGCGTCGTCCTCCAGGTCGTCCCGCCGGAGCCGGATCATGTACCGACGCGCGATGGCGTAGCGAGTGCTGTTCACATCCACTCTGCGGACCTGCATACGGTTCGTCTCGGGATCCAGCATCTCCTTCAAGGGACATGGGACGAACCGCCCGCCCTGCATGGAGACCAGCGCGTCGGACCCCCCACCGATGAGGAACTTGGCGGCGCAGTAGCCGAGATCGCGACAGTATTCCATGTCGAATGGAACGGGATCCGCGCAACGGAGCTCGTAGCCGATGTTCTTGTCCACGATCGTGACATCCTGTCCGAGTTCTGCAAGACGCTTCCTGACCAGACGCTTCAGGCCTCCGCCGAAGTCGATCTCCGCCAGTCGGACGTGGCCATGGGCATCGCGTTCGACCGGGCCGAGCTGGCCGAGATCCGAGTCGATCACGGAGAGGGCGACCCCTTCCGCGATCACCGCGACGCCGTCGTCGCGCCCCTCCGTTCTTCGCTTGATGATCGAACCCACCAGGATGTCGACGATCTCGCCGATCGGAACCTTGCGGGAACCGAACTCCTCTGGAACCACGGTGAGGGTCGATCCCGAGGCCTTGCCGATGCCGAGGGCGAGATGACCTGCGGTCCTGCCCATCGCGACCACGAAGTACCAGCGCCGTGTCGTCTTGGCGTCGGTCATCAGGTTCCTGACCACGTCGACCCCCACCGACCTCGCGGTCTGGTAGCCGAAGGTGTCGATTTCGGGAGGCAGGTCGAGATCGTTGTCGATCGTCTTCGGGACGTGGGCGACTCGAATGCTTCCCGCAGCCTGCTGGCTCGTGCGGTACGCCGAGTAGGCCGTGTCGTCGCCGCCGA
>MDTG01184066.1_pt1 | contig 13234 bp, 17 predicted proteins | sample 811421 | NCBI WGS metagenome assembly MDTG01 (sample SAMN05326645, study PRJNA326480) | marine metagenome | isolation source: seawater | place: Pacific Ocean: South East | collected 2011
GGTACCATTTGCAGCATCTAGTATTCCACTAGTTACTTTAGGTACATTTTTACTTTGGTTTGGTTGGTTTGGTTTTAATGGTTTTAGCCAACTTGCTATGGGTACTTTTGACGATGTAAACGCGATTTCAAAAATAGCAGTTAATACGCATCTCGCTGGTGCGGCAGGCACAGTTACTGGCGCAGCTGTAACAAGGTTAATCGGAGGTAAAACAGACATCATCATGATGTTGAATGGAGCCTTAGCCGGTCTTGTAGCAATTACAGCAGAACCGCTTACACCATCACCAGGATTAGCAATTGTTATCGGTTCAATAGGAGCGTTAATTATGTATTTTGGAACTAAAATGTTAGAAAGTTTTGGTATAGATGATGTAGTAGGGGCAATACCCGTTCACATGTTTGCAGGAATTTTCGGAACATTAGTAGTACCATTAACTAATAGTGATACATCTTTTGGAACACAGTTAATTGGAACAATATCAATATGTTCGTTTAGTTTTGTGCTTTCTTACTTAGTCTTCTTAAGCTTAAAAGCAACAGTAGGTTTAAGAATCAGTAAAGCAGCGGAAAAACAAGGTACTGATAAATCTGAAATAGGTGTAACTGCTTACGCAATAAGAGACTAAATAAACTTCTATAATAAAAATAGGATAAAAAAAAGCCCAGTTTCCCTCAACTGGGCTTTTTTAATTTAAACTTTATTATCTTCCCAAAGTTTTTTCCAATTTATATTAGGTGATAAACCAAATTCAGAGTTAACATTCGTGCAATGCATAGCTAAAGATGGAATTGGTGATAAACAAATCTCATTTTCGTAAATTCTATGCAGAGGTGCTTCAAAAGGCGAATGTTCATCTGAACATATTTTCATGAACAGGTCCCAGTGCTTGTCTAACATTTGCCTACTAGTCATAAACGTTAAAAGAGACTCTTTAACATTTTGCCAGTGATATTTATGACCTATTAAAACAGAGGTGCTTTCTAGTCTTTTATAAAGATAAGGGTAATCAACAGGAGATAAAAAAAGCTCTTCTTTAAATTTAGAAGAGAGTTTTTCATAAGTAAAAAGCATTTCGCCTAGACTTTCCTTTTTATGAATATAATCATCTTCTACGAAGTAAATTATGTCTGCTTTGCTATTTTTTGCAACATTAAAGGATTTTGATATACTACCCATAGTAGCTTTCATATTTTTTTCAATTATCGGATTATTTTTAGATATTATTTTAATAAAAGGAAATTCATCAATATTTAGATGCAATATTTCATATTTTATTAATGATTGCTTTAAAATAGCTTCAATTAATTTCAAATCTTCTTTATTTGAATTATGATCTATAATAGTTATTTTTAAGTCTATTTTTTTAAATATTTCTTCACAAAACTTAACGCTATTCAATAAAGACTTAATAGTTCTAAAAGTATATTCAGATTTTTTTTCTTCAAAAATTCTTTTTTTATTTTGAGTGACTAAGTTTACAGATGTACAAGTTTTTAATAAAATATGTAATGATTTAACTGGCCTAGTTATTTTAGTTTCCCCCAGTGGAATAGAAATTGATTTTTTACCAAAAATGCTAAGGTTTTCGTTTGAACCTTTATTGGAAACAGGAAAATAAAAGTTATTTTGATCAATAATTTCATATCCAATTATTCGACAAATTTTAACGAAAATTTTTTTTAAAATACTTTGCTTTATATTATTGTTAATTTTTCTCATTTGATTTAAACTACTTTATTGGAGATAAATACCATGAATATAAAGACTTCAAAAGATTTAGTTGATGAAGCAAAAAAAAAAATAACGTCCTTCTCAGCTTCAGAAACAAAAAATTTGTACGAAAAAGATGAAATTACATTAATTGACGTAAGGGATATAAGAGAATTATGGAAAGAAGGTGGTATTAAGAACGCAATACACATTCCAAGAGGTATGTTGGAATTTTGGTTAGATCCTAAGAGCTCTTATTATAAAGAAAAAAAAATTAAAGATGTTAAAAAATTAGTTTTATTTTGTGCACTAGGTATGAGATCAGCTTTAGCAGCTAAATCACTTCAAGACATGGGCTTTAAAAATATTGCAGATGTTGAAGGTGGATTCGAAGCTTTAAAAAAAACAGGATTCGAGATTATTAAAAAAGAAAAAAAATAACTATTTTTTAGCTTCTAGTAAAACATATTCCAATCTATCTTGCCCCCAAAAAATTTTATTATTAATCAAAAAAGTTGGAGCCCCAAAAACTCCTTTTTCAAATGCATCATCTGTTCTTTTTTTCAAATTTGTTTTAATATTTTGACTAGAAGATCTTAATAAAAATGTTTTAGGATTAATCTGCATATTTTTAAAGACTTTTTCAATAATATTTTGATCATTCATATTTAAACCATCTCTCCAAATAGTGTTAAAAATATTATCGATGTAATAACTTTGAAAATCATCCTCTTTAGCGACCAAAACACCTCGCATAAGATTAAGAGTTTTAATAGGAAAGTAAGAGTTAAATTTAAATTTTATTTTATTTTTCTCCGCTACCATCTTACAATCTCTAATCATAAATTTGGCTTTAGACGGGATAAAAGCTGGAGCTTTTATTCCGTGTAGATTATGAAGTCCTCCGAGCAATATGGGTTTGTATTTAATTTTTATAGAAAGTTTTTTTTCTATTCTTCTAATTTCTTTGTGAGCTATAAAAGAATAAGGACTAATGAAATCAAAGTAAAATTCAAAATTTTTAATCATTAAAGGTAATTTTTTTTGCAAAAAATATTCTAAAAAACCAATAAATTAACAAACCAACAGGGCCTGAAAAATATGTTATTAGCAAAGATATTATAGTAAATATTCTAGGCACCATGTATCTATTTGAGTCTCTTACAATCCATGAACCCACAAATAGGCTTAATGATAAAAAATGTAACCAAAAAATTAACAAAAAACTGTCGTCCGAATATATTGAGTAAAGACTATCTAATCCTAAATATAAATTAAATCCTTTAAATATATCCCCTTCAAGAAAGATATTATAAGCTACAAAAATATATGCAATGGCAAGTAGTAAAGGAGCTATAACTGATTGGACTAAAATTCTTGTAAAATTATTATTAGGGGCAAGTATGAGTAGAAGCCAAAAGGGCACAACCCCCCAATTTGCTAACAAATAAATATTTTCGTATGTTAAATATGGCTCTAAATAATTTATCATTCAAAATAATATAGTATATTAGTGAAATGAATCCCACATTAAATAAAAATGATTTTGAAGAACTCACAACAAATCTTAAGGATTTAGCATATGGTTACCTAGAAAAATATAGTCCTTCCAAACAACAATTAAAAATTTTTCTTTTAAAAAAATATTTAAATAAATTTAATGGAACTAAATCTAAAAAAGAGGTCTCTTTGATTATAGATAGCATAATTAAAAATCTTGAAAAAAATAGCCTCATAAGTGATGAGCTTTATTCTGAGTCTAAGGCAAGGACATTTTTAAGAAGAGGTTACTCACTGAATAAAATTAATCAATCTTTAAGAAACAAAGGAATAGATAGTGAGTTTATTAAAAAAACTATTGATAAAATAAAAGAAGAAAAAAATGAGCCAGATTTTACTTCAGCTTTAAAATTATGTAAGAGAAGGCGCATTGGACCCCTTAGGCCAACAGCAAATAGAGAGTTATATTATAAAAAAGATATGGGAATTTTAGCAAGGGGTGGGTTTAGTTTTGAATTATCTAAAAGGGTTTTAGATTTAGAAATTAAAGAATTCAATAAATTATTTAAATTAATCTAATTTTTTATTTTTTTCTTCTTCTACTAATAAATCTAATTTTTTTTTTAGAGCATTTCTAACTAATATAAAAAACAATACACCAAAAAATGTAACAGAAATTATTATTGCTAGTATTGTTTTAGTCATTTAATTTTATAGATCTTCTAATTAATATACTTGGATTCTTGTAGTCTTCTTTTCCATAAAGAAATTCTTTACCCTCAAGTGTTTCTATTATAGCACCAGCGTGATGAGCAATAGCATGTCCTGCTGCATAATCCCACTCATTAGCTCTCTCTCTAGCGGCATAAATATCAAAATTTCCCGAAGCAATTACGCAAAATTTATAGGAGCTAGCCATTTTGACGATAGATGTTACTTTGAATTCCTCTAGTTTTTTTTTAATCATATCTGATGGCTCTCTTGTGCTTGAAAGGGCAACAATTTCACCCACTGGAGTTTTTTTCTTACATTCATTTTTTTTAGTTAGATTATTTTCAATTAAGTAACTTTCATTAGGACCATAGGAATAAAAAAGTTGTTTTTTTCTAGGTACACCCACCACTCCGATGCATGGAATGGTGTTATCAATAAGAGCAGCGTTCAAAGTATATTCATCTTTACCTGATATATATTCTTTGGTTCCATCAATGGGATCTATTAACCAAAATATTTTTTCTTTATTTTTTATTTTTAAATTAACTGTTTCCTCAGATATTATAGGAATATTAGGTGTCAGCTCTCTAATCTTATTAGAAAGCAGATCATTAACCTCTAAGTCTCCGTTACTTACAGGTGATCCATCGTCTTTGATTTCAATTTTTAATCCTTTTTCATATAATTTTATTGATTTTTTACCTGCAACTTTAAAAGTTTCTAGTAAGTGTTCAGTTATTAATTTTAATTCACTTTTATTCATTAGTGATCTTTTCTAAGGATATAATTCCAATATTCAAGACTTGTTTTCCTTTATGTTCAAAGTTAACGGTTATCTTGCTATTTATAATTGATTGGACTTGACCAATACCCCAATCTTTATTTTTAGGGTTTATGACGTAATCACCAGGTTCGAAGTCTAAATGCATTATAGAAAATCCTTTTTTTTTGTAATATATACAGTTAATGATTAATTCTCTAGGTATTAATAAACCAAAAAAAGAAACAAAAATTGTTGTAGCAATGTCTGGTGGGGTAGACTCATCTGTGGTAGCTGGATTAATGAAAGAAGAGGGTTACAACGTTACTGGCATTACATTAAAATTATACGATGATAGCAAAAAACTCAAAGAGGGCAGGCAATGTTGTGCAGGTCAAGATATTTTAGATGCTAAAAGAGTTTCGGAGCAACTAGATATAAACCATAAAATTCTATTTTATCAAAAAAAATTTAAAACTGAAGTTATAGATACTTTTATAGATAGTTACGCTGCGGGTGAAACTCCAATTCCTTGCGTTCAATGCAATCAAACGGTTAAATTTAGAGATTTGTTTAAATATGCTAAAGATTTAAATGCTGATGCTTTAGTAACAGGTCACTATGTTGCTAGATTTAAGTCTAATGGAAAAGCCGGGTTATATAGAGCAAAAGACTCAAATAGAGATCAAAGTTATTTTTTATTTAGCACTTCACAAGAGCAACTTAACTATCTTAGATTTCCTCTGGGTCAAATAGAAAAAAAAGAAACTAGATTAATTGCCACTAAACTTAAATTAAACGTTGCTGAAAAACCTGATAGCCAGGATATTTGTTTTGTTCCAAATGGAGATTATAGTTCTGTAATAAAAAAATTTAGACCTGATTCATTTAAAAAAGGAGACATATTAGACTTAGAAGGAAAAAAATTAGGTGAACATGAGGGTATAATTAATTATACAATAGGGCAAAGAAAAGGTATTAAAATTTCGAATTCAGATCCTTTATATGTTGTTAATATCAATGCTAATAAAAATACAATAATAGTAGGAACTAAAGAATCTTTAATAATAAAAAAAATTATTTTAAGAGATTTAAATATTTTAGGTTCAGAAAAAGAATTCAATAAAATTAATAAAATTAAAGTTAGATCAACTGGAAAACTTTTAAATGCTAGAATTACTTTAAAAGGTGAAAAAGCAGAAGTTGAAATTATTGATGAAGAAACTGGAGTATCTCCAGGACAGGCATGTGTTTTTTATGCAAAAGATGAATATGGGGATAAAGTTTTAGGTGGAGGCTGGATTCATAGAACAGAAAACAAAAATTTATCCACGTAATTCACAGAAGAAATTTCCGCACGTAAAAAGTGATACCTTTTTTTTTTCATTGTGTTTTAATAATATTAATTAGGAGGCAACTCCTAACTGGCCATTTAAGGAAAAACCGAGAGGTACAAACTTAAAGGGCAGAAAGGTCCACTGAGTAGCGCTAAAATAGTGGATCGGGCAGGTTCGGCGGTAGCGCCTATAACGACGAACCAAAACTACTAAATTTCTGGGCGAAAGCTCAGAAGTTTATGTGGTTTGTTTCTTCCAAAATAATCTGGTTAAGAAATAAAAAAATATTACTCCAATGAAATAGTTCCATTCTAAAGCATGCTTAAAATGTACGTTCCCCTTATCTAATAATGTCGGTAAACTTAATAGCGCTGTCAATGCTAGAATTGATACTAAAATAATTTTTAGATTAAGAACAAAAGGGTTAAATAAACCTTGGAGTTTACTTTTAATTTTATAAAAATTATAAACAAGCATTCCTTGAGCAACAATTTCAAATACAATAAAACTCAAAAGGATAACTCTTCTTAGTAACTTAAATATTTTTAAATCTACATCCACGCCTAATAGAAGAGCGTGAATTGCTAAAAAAATTGCAGATAAAATTCCATAAATTTTGAACTTGTAGTTTTTATCAGAAGTGTGATTTATAGCATTAATAAGTAAATTATTTTTGTTCCAATAATAATAAAGTAGTATTGAGGTGATGACCATAGTTGGTTTAAACACTAGAAATGCAGGGTAAGTACGTGAGGCACGACTTATTGATAAACTTCCATCTAAGTACGGAATAGTAAAATTAGATCTACCAATTTGATCAACTACAAATATTGTGTTGTCGAGTAAGAGATGATTAACTGATATTAGCAAACAGGTATTAACTGCAATTAAAGGAATAAAAAATATCCACAGACTCAATTTGCGTATTTGAGTTATTTCTTTCATATATTTTTGTTTAGATTATTTCTTTTTATTTCTTTTTCTTGCTCTTCTCTTTTTCGAGCCAATTTTTCGTCTTCCTCTATGCTTTTTGGGGTAACCCATATTTTTGCCTCCTTTTTTTATATTATATATTAAAAAACTTATATAAAGTTCAATTATACTTATTTTATGAAAAAGTCTATAAGCACATTTTTAAAACATACAGCGCAAGATAAGGTTAATAGATCAGCAAATCCCGCAGTTGTAAGAGCCTCAACCATCTTTTTTAAAAGTATGCAAGAACTTTTAAATCATAAATCTATCGCTAAAAATAAAAGAATAGATTACTATGATTATGGGCGGGCTGGCACTCAAACAACCACACAATTACAAAATATAATTGTAGAATTAGAAAAAGCTCATCACGTTTTCTTAACACCATCAGGTTTTGCTGCTGTTGCTTTGTCAATTATGAGTATTTGTAGACCTGGAGATGAAATTATAGTAACTGACAGTGTTTATTTTCCAACAAGAATGATAAGTTCAAAACTACTCAAAGAATTTGATGTTAAAGCACAATTTTATAATCCAGATGATCTTAATGATTTAAAAAAAAAAATTACAAAAAAAACTAAAATGATTTTCGTAGAAAATCCTGGAAGTAATACTTTTGAATTTCAAGATTTAGGTAAAATAATTAAATTGGCTAAAAGTAATAATATAATCACTGTAATGGACAATACTTGGGGCACACCACTTTATTGTAAACCACTCAAAATTGGTTTTGACATGTCAATTTCTTCTGCAACTAAATATTTTTCTGGTCATTCAGATGTTATGGTAGGGACATTAGCAGTAAATAAAAAAATTTTTTCCAAAGTAAACTTTTATAATAGAGTTTCAGGATATAGAGCTTCACCAGATGATGCTTATTTAGTAATAAGAGGCCTTAGAACATTAGATGTAAGACTTGAAAAACATCAGAAAAACACAAAAGAAATTGTTAAATTTTTATCGAGACAAAAGAAAATTAAAGAAGTTTTATATCCATTTAAAAAAAATTCTAAAAATTATAAAAACTGGAGAAAATATTATTCAGGTTCTACTGGTTTATTAGGTATTGTTCTACAATGTGAAAGCAAAAGCTCAATTTACAAATTTATAAACTCATTAGAGTTATTTGGTATTGGGTATAGTTGGGGTGGCTTTGAAAGTTTAGCTGTTTATCAAGATATTCAAAGAGTTTACGAGAAATATAATCAAAAAGATATTCACATTGTTAGGTTACATATTGGCTTAGAAGATCCTAAGGATTTAATTCAAGACATAAAAAAATCTTTACGTTATATTAAATAATCTTATGGAAAAGTTTATTCCAAATAAATTTGCTTTAATTACTTTATTTTCTGCATGTGCTGTAATTCTAGTTTCTATGGGACTAAGACAAACTTTTGGTTTATTTTTTAGCGCATTTGAGCAAGATTTAAATTGTACAAGAACAGAATTTGGTTTGGCAATTGGAATTCAAATGTTGTTTTGGGGAATTTTTGCTCCTTTATTTGGAATTTTAGCAGATAAGTTTGGTGGCAATAAAGCTGTATTTATAGGTTTTGTAATATTTGGATTAGGAATTTACATGCTTTACTCTGGGCCAAATACTGGAATATTTTTTCAATTAAGTTTAGGAGTTTTAGTTGGTACCGCATTAGGCGCAACAGCGATGAGCGTTCCTGTATCAGAAGTTGGGAAACACTTTCCAAATAAATCAAGGTCTATGGCTACAGGACTCGTTACAGCTGCGGCTTCAGTGGGGTATTTTATTTCACCTCTATTTACGAAATACAGTCTTGGATCTTATGGATGGGAAAATACTTTAAAATATTTTATGTTTTTTATTCTATTCGGATTAATTGCTTCAATTTTTCTTCTACCTAATAAAGAAAATAATTTAATACCTCAAAAAGACAAAGATCAATCTTTTGTTGCGGCAGTAAAGGAAGCATTTTCTCATAAAGGATATAATTTATTAGTCGCCGGCTTCTTTGTTTGTGGTTTTCAAATAACTTTGGTTGCTACGCATATACCAGGTTACATGCAAGATAGAGGTTTGGGCGGCTGGTCAGCAACCATTATTTTAGCTTTAATAGGCTTATTTAATATAGTTGGAACTTTAGGAATGGGTTATTTAGGAACAAAATATAGTAAAAAAATATTATTGAGTATTTTGTATTTTGCTCGAGCTATTGTTATTTTTATATTTATTTTTCTACCCCCTTCTTTATACACATCTATCTTTTTCGGAATAACTTTTGGTGTTCTATGGCTTTCAACAGTTCCTCCGACCAATGGTATAGTCGCACAAATATTTGGAACAAAGTATTTAAGTACTCTATTTGGAATTGTTTTTTTGAGTCATCAATTTGGTTCTTTCGCTGGCGCTCTACTTGGAGGATATTTTTATGATTTATATGGTTCATATGATTATGCTTGGTATATTGCTATAGCACTTTCAATATTTGCTACAGCTGTTCATCTACCAATAGACGAAAGACCCATTGAGAGAATAGAGCAAGTAAGTTAAACTAACCTATAAAACCATAAGATAAGATAGTAATTCCATATATCAAAGCAAGAATATTGATTACTTTTGAAAAAAATTTTTCACTTATATTTTTAAACAATATTTGAGAAGGAAAATATATTAATAGCGCAATTAAAATATAATAGATTTTTGAAAAATTTATATGATCAAATGAAAAAATAATTACTATTACATACTGTATAATTCCCATAATAAGATAACCATAGGATATATAATACCTTGATAATTCTTTATTATTTTTACTTATAACGGTTGAATAGACTGACAAAAAACTTCCACCCATATTAGTAAAGCCGTGAATTGATCCAATTAATATTAAAAATATTTTATTAAGCCTGAACATAGCCATATCGAATAAGTAAAATTTTTTTTTGTTAAGAATAATAAAAGAAAATACTATTAATAAAATAGACACATATAATTTAAAATCAATTATATCTTTAAAATTAAGAGCTAATATCAAAAATAGCACTAGAAAGGGAAGACAAAATAAATTGTAGTTTAAAATAAATTTTTTTTCTTTTTTTTTAGATCTTAAAAATTGAAAGAGACTTATAACAATAGAAAGAGGTACAAGTATATTAATAGTATTTGGAAAATCGTATCCCAATAGCAAAAAGGTAGGAGTACCAAATAATAATAATCCAATACCAAACACCGAATGAATAGCCGTTAAAAAAATAACTATTAAAATTTCAAAAGAAAAATACATTACTTCAAATAGTTCTTATTTTATGAATATTCAACTATCAATTAAGGGTTGTATTTTGAGTCTAGAGTAGAATCAAAAGTGAATCAAATGGTGAACATTGTGCGTTGATATTCTTTAAAATGTGGACAATTTAGTGTTTGATTTTTTATTAATGTATTTATACTCTCATAATAACAAGGAGAAAATATGTTTTCAAAAGAATTAAATAAAAAATTAGATAGATATCATTTATTAACTCATCCTTTTTATCAAGTATTTTGGAATGAAGGTAAGTTAACGAGAGAAATAATAAAAGATTATGCAGAGCAGTATTACCAACATGTTAAAGCTTTTCCAAGATATATAAGTGCAACTCATTCAATTTGCGATGATATTGAAAAAAGAAAAATTCTTTTAGAAAATCTACAGGATGAAGAAAATTCTGATGGAGATCACCCTAAGCTTTGGAAGAATTTTGCCGCTGCCATGGGAGCTGATAAAAGTAAAATTGATGATGTGAAACCAGACTGGTTTACTAAAGACATGATAGACAACTTCTTCACTCAAGCAAGATCATCTTATGCAGAGGGATTAGCGTCATTATATACTTACGAAAGACAGATACCGGAAATAGCTGAAACAAAGATACAAGGTTTAAAAAATTTCTATGGAGTTAACTCTAAAGAGGGATTGGAATTTTTTGAAGCTCACAAATCTGCTGATGTGGTACATAGAGCTGAGTGTGAAAAACTACTTGATGGATTAACTGGAGAGGAACAAGTAAAAGCAGAAAAAGCTTCTATGCTAACTGCTAGATATCTTTGGAATTTTTTAAGTGGAATGACTGCTAAACACAAACTTAAATTAGCAGCTTAAAAATTTCTTAAATGAAAAATGACAATCATGTTTGGGATAACAAACTCCCAACAGCACAAATGTTGGGTCGTTGGCAACCTTGGCATGCAGGTCATCAAAAACTCTTTGAAGAAATTTTAAAAAAGACTGGTCAAGTAAATATTATGGTAAGAGATGTTAAGGGAGTTGACGACAACCCTTTTGATTTTGAAACGGTAAAGAAAAATATTTTTGAAGCCTTATATGAGTATAAAAATAGAATTAAAGTTTCGCTTGTTCCAAATATAACAAATATCTGCTACGGAAGAGGAGTAGGATATAAAATAGAAGAAATTGTTCTTGATGAGCAAACACAACAAATATCTGCTACAAAAATTAGAGAACAAATGCGAAAAGACGGAAAACTTTAAATATTTGTTTCAATTCTATTTTAAGGAGAAATTCTTATTTTTGATTGATAACTCTTCTCAAATAGACCACACGTTCTATGCTTGACCTATGTATATTGCGAATATATAATTTTTATTAGATTCAAAAGGGAACAATAAATGATAACTAACAATCCATTTTCCGGTTTATCGGAGTTAATCTCGCCAATAGCAATGCAAAGTTTTGTTATATGTATGGCTGCTTTAGTAGCAATTGGAACATTGCTTGATATAATTCATAAAAAAAATGTTAAGTATTTTTTTAACAACGCTAAAAAAGCAAAAGAATCTGCAAAAATTCAATTAACATCAAGTCAACGAACTTCTGTTATTTTAAAAACAATAGCTCATGATATTGCAACTACAGCAGAACTAGGACGTGGTAAAAGAAGAGTTGCACATGTATTAGGAATGTATGGTACGATAATTTTTTGGATTACTACTGCTATACTAGTATTTTCTTTCCCAACGGCAGGCTCTTCAACACCTTCCATTATAACTATCATGTGGCATGCGGGAGCAATAATTACTTGTTTGGGCGGATATTGGTTTTGGTTTTTTTTAAGGGTAGACGTTCTTGCCGAAGCACATCCATGGTATAGAATAATTAAAGCAGATTTATTTGTCTTAGCCCTTTTAGCATGCGCAACATTTGGTTTAGCTTGGTCTTATACTCAATTTTCGGGAATGATAAGCCTAAGCTATTTGTTTTTAATTTTGTACATAACTTCAAATTTAATTTTATTTGGTGGCGTTTACTGGTCTAAATTTGCACATATGTTTTATAAGCCTGGTGCAGCTATTCAAAAAAATTTAGCTGAAGCTGATGGTTCTAGAGATAATCTTCCACCATTAGCTGATGCACCAAAGCAATTTGGCTTAGGAATAAGAAGAGAACAACCAAAACACTACTAAAAATGAAAGGGAAAAAATAAATATGTCAACTTTTGTTTATATGACTCGTTGCGATGGGTGTGGCCACTGCGTAGATATTTGCCCATCTGATATTATGCATATTGATGAAACTATTAGACGAGCAAAAAATATTGAACCAAATTTTTGTTGGGAATGCTATTCATGTGTAAAAGCATGTCCTAATCACGCCATTGATGTTAGGGGCTACGCTGACTTTGCTCCGATGGGGCACAGTGTAAGAGTTCGACGTGAAGAAGAAAAAGGTACTATTTCGTGGAAAATAAAATTTAGAAACGGCACCGAAAAAGATTTTGTATCTCCAATTACCACTAAACCTTGGGGAAAGTTTATTCCAAAACTTGCTGATGAAGAAAGCCCTAATCAAGGTGAAATTAATTCTCAAATACTTTATACGGAACCAAATGGATTAAATATTGACGGTGAACTTCCAACTATAAGTAAAGATACATTCAAAAAAGGAGTTTATTACTAATGGCCAAAGTTAAAACACATTTTGAGGAAAGTGATGTTCTTATAGTAGGCGGCGGTATGGCTGGAACCGGCGCAACTTTTGAAGCAAGACACTGGGGAAGAAATTTAAAAATAATTTGTGTTGAAAAAGCTAATATTGATAGGAGTGGAGCTGTAGCTCAAGGTCTTTATGCAATTAACTGTTATATGGGAATGCAATGGAATGAAAATCAACCAGAAGACCACGTTAGGTATGCCCGAAATGATTTAATGGGTATGGTTAGAGAAGATCTAGGTTATGACATGGCTCGACACGTAGACTCTACA
>MDTG01252907.1_pt1 | contig 13232 bp, 16 predicted proteins | sample 811421 | NCBI WGS metagenome assembly MDTG01 (sample SAMN05326645, study PRJNA326480) | marine metagenome | isolation source: seawater | place: Pacific Ocean: South East | collected 2011
ATTGATAAAACCTTATAATTTTCTCCAATGAAAATTATATCTAGAGGTATGGCGGTATTATGCATCCAAATATTTATAATTTTAGATTCAGGATAGAGAAGCAATAAACCATTAGAATTATTCAGTTTATCTAGGAACATTAAACCTTTTTCTCTCTCTTTTTGATTGTCAGCAATTCCGACTAGTATATTAGAATTATTACCTATAGAAATTAGAGCATAATCAGAAGCCCAAACACTAAAACTAAAAAAAAATAAGAAAAAAAAAGTTTTAAAGTTTAAAACTTTCACCTTTGTTAATTCTTTCTAAAGTTAATTTGGCATCTATACTCAATTCTTCATTTTCAGATTCCTTTTCTGAACTAGAATTACTCTCAATTGAAAGATCGTATTTATCTCTCAATTGTCTAAAGACTCTTACCTCATTTGCATTTAAACCTTTACCGGTAGTAATTTCAGATGAGTTTTCCAATATATTGAGTTTTTCAAGTCTTTTGATTGTTTTAGATAATCTTGATTTCATTTTATTTTTTAAATATATAAAAAATTTATTTTTAATTCTATAGTATTAAATATGAATGAAAATGAAAAAAAATTAATCAAAATTAAAAATGAAATGGAAAATGTCAGAGAACTTTATATAAAGGGGTTTATTACAAAAAATATTTATCAAAAAGAAACAAGAAAATTATTTGAGATAGCTACAGAATATGGTGCTTAAAGAAAAAGATATATTAAAAATTAAAGAATCAATAGAAAAATTTAATGATTTTTCATCAAAGGAAAAAGATGCATTATCTGATACTATTGAGTTGCTCTGGCTCAACGCTGGTATTCAAAAAAAAAAGAAGGATTTAAAAGTTCCTGAAAGTTCAAATGAGCACATAATAAGAATCAGACAACTTTTAGCTGCCGCTTGGTCTGAAGATCTTAACGAATAATTTAATTACAAACCGAAAATTTTGGCTTTTTCATACAACCTGTCAGTCTCTGATATATATACCCCTTTACTAATATACCCACCTACATAGAGTTCTCTTACAGCTGACATTTCTTCTTCTATAGCTACTAGAACATCAACAAACTCATTATCGTCACTAATTTTTATATCTTCTTTAGACACAATTTCATTTAGTGAAGGTTTCTTTCTTTCTGAATCATTTTCTTTTTTTTTGGCAATGGTTCCAAATAATAATTTCAAAATAAGAAAAATTAAAAATAAAAGTATTAAAAATAAAAGTATTAAATAACCAGTGTTTTCAAGATAAGGAATTAAATTACTCAAATTATTATTTTCTAAAAAATTTTTTATTATATCAATCATGCTTTATCTATATATAGTATTTGATTTTTATCTGTAATACATTATATTGATATTATGAGTTTTCTCAATCTTTATAATAAAGCAAAAAAAAATATACACAAATATACTTTTAGTCAAAAGAATGCAATTTCTTTTAAAGCCTATGAGCTTCTCAAAGAATATGTTGTTAAAGGTTGGGTTGATCCTCAGAAATTAGATAATGCATATCCAAAAAATACTAGACTAAAAGTTCTAAAAAATGTTTCTCAAAGGTCAATGAAAACTTTTTACAAACTATCAGATCAGAATATAATGAACAAACAAGGTGTGTTATCTCAGCCTAATAGAATTAAATCTGAATCTAACAAAAAATTATCACCAAAAGCTAAAGATTTACTAAAAAAAATAAATAAAGATCTACCACGATATGAAAAAATTGATTCTTTAATTAATAAAATAAAAAAATAAAAATTTCACTTTTTTTTTCTATACACCCCTAATTTTACTTTATCCGCAATACTTTTAAGGAATTCGCTAATCTTTTCGTCAGTATTTTGTGTTGAAAGTTCTCTAATTGTCTCATCGATGAAAGCTCCTATTGCAATATATGGATTAATTTTTTTTCTCCTACATTCTGCTCTTGCTTTCAATACTATTGATGATGCTAATTTCTTCTGTTCATTCTCATCCATTCTTCTTAGACCTTAACTTTTGGTATATCACACCATCTTGTAGTATAGCAAGGCGAACAATATTTGGCTTTCATTTGCCAACTTGGACTTTTTCTATTTCTAACAATACTATTTGAAAAGAAATTTTGATTGTTATCTGAAGATAATCTTATTTTTCCATATCCAAACCTATTATTAATATTATCAATTGTTTTCATTAACTTTATTTCTTTTATTTCACTTATAGATTTATAATCTATTAAAGATTTTTGTATATTTTTCTTATCATAAAAATCAGATAATATTATTCCAACTTTACTATATAAAAATGAATCTTTAAAAATATTTCGTAATAAGTCATCTGCAATTTTCCAAATTAATCTTATATCGATTGTTGGCTCAATTAAAGTATATGTTTTACTATTTGAATATACCTCTTTTTCATATTTAGAAGTTTTCAGAAAAACTGTTATAGCTCTACAAAATAAATTATATTTCCTCATTTTTGAGGTTGCCTTTTGAACAAATACAATTAGTGCGCTTCTTATATCTTTATAGCAATATAATTTTCTACCAAATGACCTTGATACACAGATAGATTTTTTAATAGGCAAGGAAGTTTCAATATAGTTACACTTTACTCCTCTCAATTCTAGCACAGTTCTTTGTAGTACAACTCCTTTTTTTTCTCTGATAAAATTTTCATCGCACTTTTTTAATTCTTGAGCATTTTTTATATTATTTTGGTTAAGGAAAATTGAAAACTTTTTCCCAACTCCCCAGACATCTTGTACATTTGTGTTATGTAATATATATTCTAAATCGCTATCTTTTTTTACTTCTAAAATATTTTTATAATTAAAGTTTAATCTACTATATTCCTTCTTTTTCTTAACAACTCTATTAGCAATTTTTGCTAATGTTTTTGTTTTAGCTATCCCAATACTTACTGGGATACCAGTCCATTTTAATATTTTATCAGCTAAATAAATACATTTTTTCTGTCTATCATTGACACCCCTTAAGCTAAAAAATGCTTCGTCTATAGAGTAAATTTCAACATCAGAGAGGCTGTCTTTTAAAATATTCATTATTCTATTTGAAATATCACCATAAATAGAGTAGTTAGACGATAAAACTATAACTTTACCCTCTCTAAGGGTGTGCTTAACCTTAAAAATAGGCTCTCCCATTTTTATTCCCATCCTTTTAGCCTCATTAGAACGGGAAATAATGCAACCGTCATTATTAGAAAGTACAACAACAGGCCTATTAATTAACTTAGGATTAAACAATCTTTCACAAGAAACATAAAAATTATTACAATCTAATAAAGCAATCATAAATTAATTTACCTTAAGTTGTGTATCGAATATGTAACAACACCCCAAATCATTGTGTCTGTATTTGAATCCAATTTTATATTCGGGTAATTTTTATTTTCAGATTTTAAGTAATAATTTTTTAGTTTATCTTTTATTAGTTTTTTTATAACTAACTCTCCATCTATGGAAGCTAAAATTATGGAATGTTTTATCGGAATTAAAGATCTATCTACGATTAATATATCATTATGAAATATACCCACATTTATCATAGAATCACCTGAAACTCTTACAAAAAAAGAAGAAGCTTTGTTTCTAATTAAATATTTATTTAAATCTAATTTTTCGTCAATATAGTTTTCCGCAGGCGAGGGGAATCCGGCTGCTGCACTAATCAACTCTATTTTATGATCCACTATTTTCTTCCTCATATTTTATTATAAGAACAAAAGTAGAACTTTCAAGTTAATTAATTAGCTTGCATATAAATAATAATTAGCAAATATTAAAATAGTAAGTACATAAGACTAAAAATGAAAAAAAAAAAAAAAATCTACGATATACTTGATGTATATGAAATCTTTGTTACCGAAAATCCTTTTTTAGGAAAAAAAATTATTAAAGATATGAGAAACCTTATCAAACTACATGCATATAAGTTATTTTATAAACCAATAGAAAAAATTACAGATAAACAAATCAAATCCTGCATAACATCTGCAAACTCAATTGGGAAAAGAAGAGAATCATTAAAATTAAATGCTTATTTAAATATTCTATTAAACTTTGCAAAAGAAAAATCTATTATAAATAATTAGTTAATTGGAAAAATATTAAAGAAAAAAATTAAAAGACTTATACTTTTTATATAATAAATAATGATTCCACTTCACGACGATAATCCTGTTAAAAATAAAAGTTATATTCGTTTAGTTATTTTACTTATATGTACAGTTGTTTTTTTTTTCAGATTTTTTCCAATAATAATAATTTTTTAATCTACTATTTTGGTTTTAAACCAATTAGTTTATTTGATGATATATCAGCACCAAGTTTTTTTCCTATCTTAACTATTTTTACATCAATTTTTATGCATGGTGGATGGATGCACTTTATTGGTAATATGCTATATTTGTGGATTTTTGCAGATAATGTTGAAGATAAAATGGGTAAAAAAAAATTCTTAATCTTCTATCTTCTTGCTGGATTTTTTGCATCAATTACACAAGCAGTAGCCAATCTAAACTCTGAAATACCCATGATAGGAGCTTCTGGATCAATAGCTGGAATACTTGGAGCTTACCTCTATTTATTTCCAAAAGCCAAAGTTCTAGTATTAGTTCCTTTTTTCATTTTCTTCACAATAAGAATACCAGCCTTCATTTTATTGATATTTTGGTTTATTTATCAATTCTTAAATATTTCAAATGTCGAATCATCTGTAGCATGGTTAGCTCATATTGGGGGATTCATATTTGGGTATTTATTTGTTGCTTTGGGTGGAGGAAATAAAGTTATAAAAAGTAAATCAGTTTTTTTAAAGAAAAAAGGACCCTGGAGTTAAATAAGTTTGAAATAACGAAGAATCTCCATTCTATTTTCATCTAGGTCTGGAGCTTTAGCTAATGGTTTTTTAATTTCTGAAAAACTAAATTTCAAGGGAGAGCCTGAAACTTTCAAATTTTTCATAGAGTCATAATTATAACTTAATATCATATTTCTTGAATTGATCTGTTTGTCTTTTACAACATCTTTAATATTATTTATAACTGAATTAGGAATACCATGAAAAGAAAATTTCTTTATCCAATAATCAGTTTTTTTTTTTTTTAATTTTTTCTCTATTTTTTTTCTTAACTTTTCTAAATTTTTGTTTCTATTATTATTATTATTGAAAAACTTATCCTTAGCCATATTTTTATCCCCTAGAACACTAGAAAACTTTTCAAAAAGTTTGTCATTGCCAATTGCTATGATAATTTCACCATCTGATGTTTTAAAGGATCCAAAAGGAGATATTGTTGGATGGTCTGTACCTTGAGGAACAGGAATTGTTTTTTGAATAGAGTGTCTGGCAATTGCATTTTCCAAAATTGCAACCTGACAATCTAACATACTTAAGTCAAGTTTGGATCCAATATTTGTATTATTCCTATGAATTAATTGTGTCAAAATTCCAATAACAGCAAATAAACCTGCAACTATATCTCCAATTGATGTCCCTACTCTTACAAATTCATTTTTCTTTCTTCCAGTTATACTCATAATACCAGACATGGCTTGCACAATTATATCATATGCTGGATTATTTCTTAGCGGACCAGATTCTCCAAAACCGGTTACTTTAGCTTGAATTAATTTTGGGTAATTTTTAGAAATATAATTCCAATTAAACCCAAATTTTTCAAGTGTTCCTAATTTATAATTGTCAATTAAAACATCAGAGTTAATCAATAATTTTTTAAAAAGCAATTTATCCTTTTTTTCTTTTAAATTAAGCATAATACTTTTTTTTCCTCTATTTAAGGAAATAAAATATCCAGATCTATTCCCTTCAAATGGACCATATTTTCTCGAATCATCTCCATCAGGTTTTTCAACTTTTATGATATAAGCTCCTAAATCAGCTAAAATAAGTGTTGCATAGGGTCCAGACAAAACATTTGTAAGATCTAAGACCACAATACCTTCAAGCGGTAATTTTTTTTTTTTCGACAAAATATTTCCTTTTATTTCAAATTATAAGTTAATAGAATAAGACCAGATTATGAATTTTGAACTATTCAACGATAAAAGTAAAATTATAATTAACGATGCTCAGAATAAAGCAATTTCATTTAATCATCAACAAATCTTAACAGAACATTTATTACTTTCAATATTATCCCATATCGATTCTTACCAAGAAAAAATTCTTAATACCTGCAACGCAAACTTAGTTCAACTTAAGAATGATTTATCAGAAAAACTTCAAAACGAACCTAAAATATCAGGAGAAAATCTAAATAATTTTTTTTCAAATGAATTAGCAGTTATCTTTAATAAATCAAAAAGCTTGAAAGATGAATTTAATGATAAATATGTTTCACCAGAAATACTAGTTTATTCAATTTTATGTTTTAATGATCTTAAAATTTATGATTTACTTGCAAAAAACGGGTTAGAAAAAGAAAATTACAAGCTAGCAATTTTAAAAGTTAGAAAGGGTAAAACGATAGATAATCAATCAAATAATATAGATTCTGATATATTAAAAAAATATTCTGTTGATATCACAAAATTAGCTGAGGATGGAAAACTTGACCCAGTTATTGGTCGGGAAGAGGAAATAAGAAGAAGTATCCAAGTTTTATCAAGAAGAACCAAGAACAATCCTGTTTTAATAGGTGAGCCTGGAGTCGGTAAAACAGCTATTATAGAGGGTCTTGCACTAAGAATTATTAATGATGATGTGCCTGATTCACTTAAAAATAAGAAAATAATTTCTCTTGATTTAGGTTCTATAGTGGCTGGGGCAAAGTTCAGAGGAGAATTTGAAGAAAGATTAAAATCAATATTAAAAGAAGTTTATGAAAATCAAGATTCAACTGTATTATTTATTGATGAGCTTCATACATTAGTAGGCGCAGGAAAAGTTGAGGGATCTCTTGATGCTTCAAATTTATTAAAACCCGCACTTGCCAGGGGCGAACTTCATTGTATAGGTGCAACTACCATAAATGAATATAGAGAAAATATTGAGAAAGATGCTGCTTTAGCAAGAAGGTTTCAACAAATATTGGTAGAAGAACCAACTATAAATGATTCAATTTCTATTTTAAGAGGACTCAAAGAAAAGTATGAAGTTCATCATGGTGTAAAAATCCTTGACTCAGCAATAGTTTCAGCAGTTGAGCTTTCAAAAAGATATATTAATGATAGATTTCTTCCAGATAAGGCCATAGATCTGATGGATGAAGCCGCATCACGAATTAGATTACAAATTGACTCAAAACCTGAAGAGCTAGACCAGATTCAAAGAAAACTTCTCCAAAGTAAAATAGAATATGAAAGTTTGAAAAAAGAAAATGATAAAAAATCTTTAGAAAGATCTGAGGACCTAAGATCATTAATTAAAAAACTAGAAAATGATTTTAGAAAATCTAATGAAAAATGGCTTGATGAGAAAAAACGAGTAATAAAAATTCAAAAACTAAAATCTGATATTGAGACTAATAAAAATAAATTAACAATTTTACAAAGAGAAGGAAAATTATCTCAGGCAGGTGAATTAGCCTACGGCATTGTCCCTCAACTTGAAAAAGAACTTTCTGATTTAGAGTCAAAAAAAGAAAAAAATAATATTCTTGGTAAATCTGTAACCTCTAATGAGGTAGCTCAGGTTATTTCTAAATTAACAGGGGTACCAGTTGAAAAAATGCTTGAAGGAGAAAAAGGAAAATTAGTAAATATGAAGAATGATTTATCAAAAATGGTTATTGGTCAGATTGAAGCAATTGATAAGATTTCTCAAGCAGTTTTGAGATCTCGTGCTGGAATTCAAGACCCAAATAGACCTATAGGAATATTTCTCTTTCTTGGACCTACTGGTGTAGGTAAAACTGAATTAACTAAAGCATTATCAAACTTTTTGTTTAATGAAAATCAACCATTCTTTAGACTTGATATGTCTGAATATATGGAAAAACACTCAGTTTCAAAATTAATTGGATCACCACCTGGATATGTTGGTTATGAAAGTGGAGGTATACTGACAGAGGCCATTAGAAGAAAACCATACCAAGTAATTTTATTAGACGAGATTGAAAAAGCACACAGTGATATTTTTAACATACTTTTACAACTTTTTGATGAAGGTCGATTAACTGATTCTCATGGTAGAATTATAAATTTTAAGAACACTATTACAATTATGACCTCAAACATTGGAGCGGATCTTATAAATTTTTCTGAAGATCAAAAAAGTAAAATTGAAGTATTTACTCAGGAAAAAATTTTTGATGAAGTGAAAAAAACCTTTAAACCTGAGTTTATAAATAGAATTGATGAAATTATTATTTTTAATAGGTTAACTAAAAATGACATGAAAGAAATTATTAAACTTCAAATTTCAAATCTAGAGCAAATACTTGCAAATAAGAAAATCAATATAAAAGTCGATAATGTAGCAGAAGAATGGCTTATCAATGAGGGTTTTTCCTCTTCCTATGGTGCAAGACCATTAAAAAGAGTTATACAAACAAATATTATAGATAAAATTGCTTTTATGATTATAAGTGACAAAATCAAGGAAGATCAATCGATAAAAGTTACAGTAAAAAATAATGATCTTAGTTTTATCTTAAAATGAAAAGTTCAATAGGTTTTATTGGTTTAGGTATTATGGGTTCATCAATGGCTGAACATTTAATAAATAAAATGAATAATCTAAATATTATTTTAAGGGATTCAAAAAAGACAAAAAAATTTATTTCAAAATTTAAAAATTCAGAAAAATTAAAAACCTTTTCAAATCTAAAAGAGTTATCTGAGAATTCAAAAATAATTATTAGTTGCGTTGGCAATGATAGAGATTTAAAAAAAATATATTTTTCTAAGAATGGAATATTAGAAAATGTAAAAAAAAAAACTATAATTATTGATCACACTACAGCTTCAGTTGAAATTACAAAAGAATTATTTTCAAGTTTTCTAAAAAAAAAATGTTTTTTTTATGATGCTCCAGTTAGCGGAGGTGAAGATGGCGCGAAAAAAGGTACTTTATCAATCATGGTTGGAGGAGAGAAAAAAAAAATAAATATAGTTAAAAATATTCTGAATCCATATACTAAATCTCTGGTCTATATGGGAAAGACTGGTAATGGACAACTAACCAAAATGGTAAATCAGATTTGTGTTGCCAACATCATACAAGGTCTTGCAGAAGGGCTTTTTTTCGCTAAAAAAAAAAAATTAAATATTGATAAGTTATTAAATGTGATAAGTAACGGTGCAGCTCAATCATGGCAACTTGAGAATAGAGCTAAAACAATGTGGGAAATGAAGTTTGATTTTGGATTTATGAACAAATTAATGCTAAAGGATCTAAAGTTAGTATCAAGAGAATTAACAAAATCTAATTTAAAACTTCCTGTCACAAAAAGAATACTAGGTTATTATTCCTTGTTAGTCAGATTAGGTTATAGTGAAGAAGACACATCAAATCTTATAAGACTGCTTAAATAAAGAAAAGTTTTCACTAGTAAGAGTTTTTTTTATTCTATTTTTTAAATTACTAATTCCAAATCCTGTTGCTGCTGATAAAAATATAGTTCCATTTTTTTCACTATTATTCTCAAAATCCTGATTCTCAATTAAATCTACTTTATTAATTACTTCAATAATTCTTTTATCATCAGAACAAACTCCTATTTCATTAAGGATTTTCAGCACCTCTCTTTTGTGTTCCAAGTAATTATCATCTGATATATCTCTGATATGTAAAATAATATCTGAAAAAATTATTTCATCTAGCGTTGATTTAAATGAGTCAATTAACGCAGTTGGCAAATCCCTTATAAAACCAACAGTATCAACAAATAGAACATTTATATCATTAAAAAATGATTTTCTAATTGTAGAGTCTAAAGAGGCAAAAAGCATATTCTTAGATAACACATTAGACTTCGTTAATTTATTAAACAAAGTTGATTTACCAGAATTTGTATAACCAATTAATGAAATAACAGGAATTTTATTTTTTTTTCTTCTATACCTCTGAATATTTCTAATTGATGAGATATTTTTTATTTTTTTTTTAAGTCTATTGATTTGTTCGGTTATTTGACGTTTATCGGATTCTATTTGTTTTTCTCCAGGACCACCCATAAAACCTGCACCTCCACGCTGCCTCTCTAAATGAGTCCATGATCTTACTAATCTACTTTTTTGAAATTCCAAACTTGCAAGCATAACACTTAATTTACCTTCATTTGATCTAGCTCTTGAACCAAATATTTCCAGAATTAAGCCTGTTCTATCAATTACCTTACAATTTAGTTTTGTTTCTAAATTTCTTTGTTGAATTGGAGATAAGTTTGTATTTATAAAAATTAAGTCTACATTTAGTTCTTCTTTCTTTTTTATAAGAGAAAATATAAAGCCAGTATTTAGATATGTTTTTGGACTAATTTTTTCTAATCCCACACAATGACTATATAAACAATTTAAATTTATTGCTTTAACTAAATTAATGGCTTCTTTTAAAAAATATCCCTTTTGAACTCTTAGAGATTTTAAGTAGGGGTGAATAACAATTGTATCTTTATTGTTCATTAATTTGTAAATTCAGGAAATTATCATACTTTTTACTCAAGAAAGAAGTGATTTCACCTTTTTTTTTAGAATTTATTTTTATATTATTCACCTGATTTACTGGAATCACTCCAACAGTTGTACTAGTTAAAAAAGCCTCATTACATTTTTTAATATCACCTAATGAAAAGGGTTTCTCCAAAACTTTTATTCCATTTAATTTGGCAATTTCAATTACAACATCTCTAGTAACCCCTCCTAAAATTAAATTATTTTTTGGGTGAGTGATTACATTTCCATGTTTATTGATAATAAAAGCATTGGATGTTGAACCCTCTGTGATAAACTTATTTCTTATTTGCCAAATTTCAAAAAAACCTTTTTCATAAGCTTTTTGTTTTTCAAGTAAATTTGGTAGTAATGAAATTGATTTAACATCACATCGCATCCACCTTATATCCTCTGATATACCTACTTTAACTCCTTTTGAAATAGCTGATAAATCTTTCTTAGGAAAAGCAAATATAACAACATTTGGGTTTATATTAATAGGAAACAAATGATCTCTTTTTGCATTTCCTCGAGTAATTTGCAAATAAATAAAACCACCACAAAGCTTATTAATTTCAATTAATCTAGTTATTATTAGCTCTAATGATTTAAAATTTTTATAAGGGCTTTTAATTTGTAAATTAAAGAGAGAACGCTTTAATCTATCAACATGTTTATTGAAATTTAATAATTTTTTATTTTTAAATCCAATAACCTCATATACACCATCTGAAAAGTTGAACCCTCTATCTTCAACAGAAATTAATGCATCAGATTTATGTTCAAATGAGCCATTTACATAGTATATTTGCATTAAAAAAACTCTATATTCACTTCCGAATATTTCTCGATATCTTTTATTGACGAAGGTTCAGAAAAAATTATTAACTTATCATTAACAAGTAATATTGTATTCTCGTCTGGTATTATCAATTCTTTATTTCTGACTATCCCTCCAATAACAACACCTTTTGGGATAGTTAAATCAGAAATTTTCTTATCTGCAAATTTGGTTGTTGGAAGAATTTCAATTTCCATTATTTCGCCTCTTTCATTTCCAAAATCATGAACTTCTTTAACCTTTCCTCTTCTCACATATTGAAGGATTGCAGAGGTTGTTATATTTCCAGGGTTTATCAAAACATCTAAATTTAATTTCTTAGATAATCTTCGATAGTTTTGATTACTAACAATTGCCATTGATCTTTTACATCCCAAATCTTTTGCAAGTAATGTACTGAATATATTCACTTCATCATCATCCGTTACAGAAATTATTACTTCGGCATTTGATGCCCCAGCCTCCTTTAATAAATTTGCATCTAATGCATCTCCGCATAAAATTGTACTTTGATCTGATAGCTCCGAGGCAATATCTTTTGTTCTATCAATATTATTGTCGATAATTTTACAATTTATATCCGGAAAATCTTTTTCAATTATTTTTATAATATTCAAACCTATATTTCCTGCTCCGACAATTACTATTTTTCTATTTTCTTCTGATTTAATTCCAAAAACTCTTAATGCCCGCAATAAATCATTATTTTTAAGACAAATATATATATCGTCTCCAGGATAAATTTCTACTTTTCCTGAGGGAATTATTATTTCATTATCTCTAAAGATTGAGAGTATTTTGACTTCAAGTCCAGAGAATATACCAGGTAGCATTCTGAGCGGAGTATTTATAATTGGACATGATTCATCTATAGATAGCCCTATTACTCTTGCAGCTTTATTGCCAAGAAAAAATGAATCAAATGCACCTGGGGTATTAAGTTTCCTAATAATTGCTTTTGCAACCTCGAGCTCTGGTGAAATAATTGCATCTATATTAATCTTGTCTGCAGAAAAAAGATTTTTATAGTACTTTTCATTTAGAAAACCAGTGTCTTTTATTCTTGCAACCTTGATTGGAATTTTGAATAAATGATTAGCCAATTCACAAGATAATAAATTTGATTCATCTTGATCAGAAACAGCTATTATAATATCTGCATCGTCAGCTCCAGCTTTCTCAAGGATGTCAGGCAAAACAGTTTTCCCACAAATACTTTTTAAATCAAGGGTTTTATTTAATGTTCTAAGTAAAGATTCTGATTCATCAATAATAGTAACATCATTATCTTCGTAGACTAATTGTCTAGCAATATTTGTCCCTACTTCCCCTGCTCCGCAAACAATTATTTTCACAACATTAATCCACTCTTATTTTCATTAATTTTAGTTTCCTATATAGCGCGGTTCTTTCCATACCAATATTTTCTGACATCTTAGAAATATTATTATTATATTTTTCAAGGTTAAAAATTAAATATTTTTTCTCAAAATCCTCTCTTGCTTCTTTTAGTTTTAAATTCATAATTAAATCATTATTTGAAAATTCTTTTTTATCACCTAAAAAACTTTTAATTAAATTCGATAGGTTCTCTTTCGTAATTAATTTTTCATTGTTATCACATAACATAAATAAACTCCACTCAATGAATTTTTTTAGTTGTAAAATATTATTGATACATTCTAATTTTGAAAAAAAATCGATTACTTCATTTGAAATATTTTTTTTCTCAAGACTAAAATTACTAGA
>MDTG01265243.1_pt1 | contig 13232 bp, 15 predicted proteins | sample 811421 | NCBI WGS metagenome assembly MDTG01 (sample SAMN05326645, study PRJNA326480) | marine metagenome | isolation source: seawater | place: Pacific Ocean: South East | collected 2011
ATTCATATTTTTGCTTAAATACGACCTCAGATTGAAAAAAACGTTGAAAATTAATGGTTTTTATGAGTAAAAAGGGGGTTGTTTTAGGTGTTTTTTTGATATTTAGAGTACTTCTTAGAACCCTTGTTTGGGCCTACTAAAATTAAAGTCCAAGTTGATTTGCCCTCAGGTATCCTTAAACTGTGTCTATCCGTGCTTTTCCTAAAACCAATATACCCTGGACCCCTCCAAAAAGTACCATTTTCCCTAGTTTCCCAATATCCGCCTCTAAGGATGATAGTAAAATATGACCAATAATGGTCATGTAGATCACCTCTATCGCTCTTTAAAATCTTATGAATGAAGATGTTGAAAGGGAACCATTTGGGTCTTTTACGAAATAAGGGATAATAGCGTATCATAAATGGTTCAGCCTTATCATAATCAGGCCAACTCGGACCTCTGTCTAGAACTATACGTTTGCGATTCTTAAAAAGCATATTTCAGGATAATAAATCAAAGCTTGACATCTGAAAAATGATTATTTATAGTATTCCGATAATTAATGGTTATCGGAAAAATATATGAATGATCTAGTAACTGATGTCAAAAGCTTAGAATTAGAAACTTTAAAGAATTTAAAAAGCTCTAAGGCTAATAACACTTTAAGAGCTTATAAAGCTGATTTCCGAGATTTTGCTCTATTCTGTCAAAAGAATGCATTCAGTTCTATGCCAACTCAACCAAAAATTATAACGCTGTATTTAACTCATCTTTCTAAATCATCTAAATTTAGCACTTTAAAGAGAAGATTAGCCTCAATAAGTGTCATTCATAAGCTTAATGGGCATTATTTAGATACAAAACATCCAATAATTACTGAAAATCTATTAGGAATAAAAAGGGTTAAAGGCACATATCAAAAAGCAAAAAAACCAATATTAATCAATGATTTAAAATTAATTATTAAAGCAATAGATGAAGATAAAAATTTAAATAACAAATTAAAAAATAAAGCATTACTTTTAGTTGGGTTTTCAGGTGGATTTAGAAGATCAGAATTAGTTGCAATAGATATTGACGATGTAGAGTTTGTTTCAGAAGGGGTTAAAATCTTTGTCAAAAGGTCAAAAACAGACCAATCAGGTGAAGGTATGACCAAGGGTATCCCCTACTTTACTAATTCAAATTACTGTCCAGTTATATCTTTAAAAAATTGGATTAAAGAGGCACAAATTAAGTCAGGAAAAGTTTTCGACATGTCAGATAAAAATGTAGCACTAACAATAAAAAAATATGCTGCGATTGCTGGTTTAGATAAAAATAAATATTCCGGACACAGTTTAAGGTCAGGGTTTGCAACATCAACTGCTGAATTAGGTGCTGAAGAGAGAAGTATTATGGCAATGACAGGCCATAAAAGTACTCAAATGGTTAGGAGATATATAAAAGAGGCAAATTTATTTAAAAACAATGCCTTAAACAAATTAAATTTTTAAAAGCAAATTTTTAGCTACCTGATCCCATCTATAAATACCCCTGTTACTGAGAAGATTATTCCTTAATTCTAACCAAAGTTTGTTATTTTTATATAATTCAATAACAAAATCAGCAAATTGCTTATCTGTTTTGGCAACAAACCCAGTTTTTTCGTGATCAACTCTCTCAGAAAGACAACCAACACCAAGTGTTACTATTGGTATACAAAGCTCTTTTGCTTCTGCAGCAGCCAAACAAAAAAGTTCAGCTTTATGTCCAGGGACTAAAAAAATTCTTGAAGAACTTAAATTTTCCATCATTTTTTGTTGCGAACCCATTTCACGATAATAAATATTATTTTTCATCGAAATTTTTTTATATGGTTTTGTTATTAACAATTTCCCTTTATTATAATTGGGGTAAATATATTTGTTCCAAATATCTAGTAAGAGATCTAAGTTTCTATCATGCCTGGATGTAAAAATTGACTGACTATTATCAATTTTATTGTTTATTTTAAAATTAATAAAAATGTCATCAACAGCTAAATTCAATCTTATATGACCAAAAAGAGAGGTAAGTTTAGTCGTTTGCTTTTTGTGATAATCACTTAGAAAAACAATTTTTGGTCGATATTTGAAGTAACTGTAAAAATGATTTTTTCTAATAAATTTCTCTATATTTTGAAGGCTATAGGATAATAATACTTTTTTTAATGATTTAACTTTTGCAAAAAATTGAGGATTTCCGTTTGCAATTGCCAAGTCATATACTATTCCGTTGTTATAATTATTGTTGTTAATATTAACCCATTTAACCTCGTTAAATATTTGATTTTTATCGCAATTGTTGAAAACAGTAACTTCATGACCAAGTTTAGACAAAGCATTAGAAAGATTAATGAGAGTAGTTTCGCCTCCCCTCAAAATTGGAGAATATTTATCTAAAAATGAATATTTAAAAGATGTATTATCAAGTAAGCAAATCTTCATTTATTTATGTTAAATTGTTAAATTTTCTCATCGTTCTTTTAAAATCCCTATTTAAAAAAGTAAAATTAAAACTCTTTTTCGGATACCATTCAGATAAACTAACTTTTTCGTGAAGGAAATCACTTTTGTTTTTTATTTCAAAATTAAAGAGAGCTAAAGTTGGCTTCATATAAATCGAGGAAATATGTGAAATTAAACCATGTGGGCAAATTACATTGTTAGCCTGGTTAATAACATAAAAAAGGTCTTTCCCTGAAATATCATGCAAATATAAAATATTTTTTGTTATATTTTTTTTAACCTCATTCGTTTTAAAATTAATATATGAATATTTTTTCAAAAAATTTTTATTCATAGAATTGTTTTTAATATCCGAACAGAAGACAACTTTTAAATTTTTATAAATTAAACTATTAAAAAATAAATCAAGTTTATCAAGATCCCATTCCAGTTTATCAAAAAAACTTTTTTTAAATTGAAAAAAAACATATGATTTAAATAAGTTGGATTTTATTGCATTATTTACAAATGATAAATCTATAGATTTTAAAATATCATTCTTATTTTTTATATCTTCTGTAACCAAAGATAACTGTATCTGATCAGATGTCTCTTTGTTAATTTTATCTTTTCTACTAATTATTTTATATTTGTATAAGTATTTTTTAAAAAAATTTGATGGCCTATTTCTTTTTTTTCCCTCGATTACAATTCCGTAAAATTTTATCTTTCTAAAGATAAACGGTAAATAGTAATAAAAATTTTTCGGAGTTAATATATACACTTCATCAACCTTATTTACCAAAAAGTATAAAAATATTTTTAATTTTGAAAAAATTGTTAAATCAAATGGTATTTCTTTAATAATTGAATTTTTGAATAAAAAAGAAAAACTTTTATTTATGTTGGACAAGTATATTGTTACGTTACTATTGTTTTCCATTAATGCATATATAGCTTTTAATGAAACTAATAAGTCCCCTCCTCTATCGTTTTTAAATATGACTATCTTTTTTTTTAGCATAAGAATTTTTAATTTTTTTTCTTAAAGTAATATTCTTTTTTAAATAATATTCATATTTTAATGCTTTTGATTTATTATTAAATTTTTTTTTGTATGCAATTTTCCAAAATCTTCCACGAGTACTTTTCGCTCCCTTATTAGTATTATGACTATTAATCCTTTTTGTTAAATTTTTAGTATATCCAACATAAGATTTAATACGATTATTTTTTTTCGATATAATAAGGTAGACAAAGTACAATTTAATTTATGTAGATATAAATAATTTTTTAAACATAATCAGGTTTGTTTTTTAATAAACCAATAAATTCTTTTATAGTCAGATTTAAAAATATCATTAGATTGATATATACAAGATAAAACTTAAAAATTTTAATATCTTCGATGGAGTAAAGTATAAAGTTTTTAAAATGTCTAATAGTTCTTTGTATGAACCTCATAACAGTCGGTTTTTTTAGTCCAGCCCCATAGATATATGCCCTTCTAACTGAATTTAATAATGTTCTCAAATTATCATTTCTTAAATGATATGATTTAGCAAAAGAGCTATATGAAATTTTATATTTTTTTGCTAAAAGCTTTTGACAAAAAGTTGTATCTTCGCCATTGGTTTTGTACTGAACTTCATATCCACCAACGTCTTTCCATGCAGATTTATTTAACAAAGTGTTTGATCCGGCTATTGGTTTATTTAAATTTTCAATATCTTTTGTTCCATAATTATTTTGAGTTGCATGTATATGTCTCCAAAAATTGTACATATTTTCGTCTTTACGTTTTTCAATTAATTTACCGCCACAAATTGCGCTCCCAAATTTATCTTTAATTTGAATAAGACTTTTTAACCAATCATCCGCAACCTCAACATCCGAGTCAAGAGCAGCAACTAAATCATTTTTTGATTTTGATATTCCAATATTTCTTGAATAAGCCAATCCCATATTTTCCGGGTTTTTTATTATATATATTTTATCTTTATAATTATTAAGTATTTTAAGGGTGTTATCTGAAGATCCGTCGTCAACTATAATAATTTCGTCTGGACCAGGATTTAATTTAAAGATACTTTTCAAAACACTTTCAATTGTTGACTCTCCGTTGTATACAGGTACATAAAGTGAAATATTCGATTTCATAAAATATTAAAATGATACAATATATTTCAAAACCATTTAAGTGGTTTTTTAAATTAGAGGCAGCATCTGGTCTTGTGCTGCTATTTGCTGCAATAATTGCACTAATAATAAGCAACTCAAATTTAAGTAGTACATATTTTGATATTCTAAACTCATACTTAAAATTAGGTATTGGTATCTTTAGTCTTAAATTAAGTGTGTTGCATTGGATAAATGATGTTTTAATGGCAATATTCTTTTTTTTAGTTTCACTTGAAATTAAAAGAGAATTTATACAAGGTGAGCTGTCAAATCCAAAACAAGCTTTACTGCCAATAATTGGCGCAGTGGGAGGTATGGTTGTACCGGCCTTAATATATGTAGCCATAAACTTTAAAGATCCAATTACTCTTAATGGTTGGGCAATACCTTCTGCAACTGATATAGCCTTTTCTTTAGGAGTACTGTCTTTATTAGGAAAAAGAGTGCCGTTGTCTCTTAAAGTATTTCTTACAGCATTAGCAATAATTGATGATCTTGGTGCAATAATTATAATTGCATTTTTTTATTCAGGAGAAGTTCAATATTCTTACTTATTATTAATGTTAGGTTGTTTGATAATTTTATTAATATTTAACAAGCTGAACATTAAAAACTTTATACCTTATCTAATAGTTGGAATATTTCTTTGGGAATTTACTCACGTTTCCGGTATTCATGCTACGATTGCTGGAGTTATTTTAGCATTAACTATACCTCACAAAAGTAATAAAAAAAAACATACTAATTCACTTTTGTTAAAATTAGAGCATGCAATTTCTCCTTATGTAGCATTTGGAATTATGCCAATCTTTGCTTTTGCAAACGCAGGAGTTTCACTAGATGGTGTTACTGTTTCAAGTTTAATGAATCCTGTGCCATTAGGAATATTATGTGGTTTATTTTTTGGTAAGCAAGTTGGAGTATTTGTTTTTTCATATGCTTCAATAAAATTAAACTTTGCCGAAATGCCAAATAATTCAGACTGGCTAAAACTTTACGGTGTCGGAATTTTAACGGGTATTGGTTTTACAATGAGTTTATTTGTTGGGAATTTGGCTTTTGCTGAGGCAACTTCACATATGGATGGTGTGAAAATAGGTGTGCTACTTGGCTCATTGTTATCAACTATTTTTGGTTATACTTTGATATTTTTTGGATCAAAAAAGTAATGAAAAAATTTTTTTTAATTTTATTTATGATAGGTTTTTTTGGGATAAACAATACAAGCGCAAATACAAAGATTGCTTATGACTATTCATTTCAAGATTTAGATGGAGAGGAATTAAAGTTATCAGAATTTAAAAATAAAGTTATTGTTATAACTAATGTTGCTAGCAAATGTGGTTTTACTTCTCAGTATGAAGATTTACAGACTATTTGGGAAAAATATGAGAAACAAGGCTTAATAGTTATTGGGGTTCCATCAAATAGCTTTAATCAAGAATTAGCAACAAACGAAGAAGTTAAGAATTTTTGCGAAGCTAAATTTGGTATTAGTTTTCCAATGACACAAAAGGAGGATGTGAGAGGAGAAAAAGCTCATCCTTTTTATAAATGGGCAAAAGAAACTTACGGAAGCGGTTCAGTCCCCAAATGGAATTTCCACAAAATAATTATTGATAAGAATGGCAAAGTTTTTGACACTTTCGCATCGATGACTAACCCCACATCTAAGAAATTTATTAAATCAATTGAAAAAGCTTTAAGTCAATAATCTAAACGCTCAAAGAAAGACCGTCATATGCCGGGAATATATTTTGAGGTAAACTTTTTTTTAGAAAATTATAATCTAAATCAGTATGCAAATTCGTTAGAATAGTTTTTTTAGGTTTCAATAAATTACTTATTTTAATAGCTTGATCTAAATTAAAATGTGACGGATGAGGATTAAATTTTAAGCAATCAATTATTAAATATTTTAAATTGCGAAGATCTTTATGATTTTTCTTATCTATACCATTACAATCACTTAAATAAGCAATTTTATCAAAAACATATGCAGATGCTTTAATTTTACCATGATTTATTAAAAATGATTTAAAATTTATTCGATTATTTTTTTTTTTTAGAAAGAATTTACTTCTTATATGATTGGCTTTAATTATAGGTATATACCCGCCCCCTCCATAAAAACAATAATCATATTTATCTTTTATAATTTTCAAGCATCTTTTATTTGCATAAATATTAATTGGTTTTTTATTTCTCCAAAAAAAAGGTCTTAATTCAAATATCCCGCTAGTTTGATCAGCGTGTTCATGAGTGTATAAAACAAAATCTATATTTTTAATCTTATTTTCAAGTATCTGTTTTTTTATATCAGGGGATGTATCAATTAAAATAGATAAGTTGCCTTTTTGAATATGCGCGGAACATCTTGTTCTAATATTTAATTTATTTTTTTTATTTAATTTTCCCCAATAATTGGTAATCCAAGGAGAACCCAATGAGCTTCCGCAACCCAGTATAGTAATTTTTGTCATTCTATATTTATTTTGAATAGGTTTTTAAAATTATCTGTAGTAAATTTTTCAACATTATTTTTTGTTGTCTCCTTTAAGATAGATATAAATTTAATTGTATGAACAATATTTGAAGGTTCATTAATTTTACCTCTTAAAGGTTCAGGAGATAAATAAGGAGAGTCTGTTTCAACCAATATTTTATTATTTGGAATTGATTTAAATGTGTTAGCTAGCTCTTCACTTTTTTTAAATGTAATGACTCCACTTGCAGAAAAGAAACAATCGATATCTAACAATTTGTGAGCAAATTCCTTACTTCCAGTAAAACAGTGCATTAGAACATCGAAATTTTTATTTTTCTTCTCAGAAGATAGAATTTCCAAAGTATCTTTTTCTGCATTTCGCGAGTGAACTATTAAAGGTTTAGATGTTTCTTGACATGATTGAATATGTTTTAAAAAAACTGATTTTTGTATATTTTTTTCTGAATGATTATAATAAAAATCTAATCCACTCTCTCCTATTCCAATTATTTTTTTATGCTTAGTAAGTTGTTTAATTATATTTTTAACTGTTAAATTTTCATATTTTTTTGTTTCGTGCGGATGAATACCGTAAGTACCGTAAACGTTTTGGTATTTATCTAGAATATTTATAATTTTATAAAAACTTTCATTATCTGTACAAATAGTCAGCATATATTTAACATTTAATTTCCCAGCAGCATTTATAATTTCTTGTATTCTTGGTTGAAGTTTTTCGTTATCAAGATGGCAATGAGAATCAATTATCATTTTCAATTTTTTTAAATAAAATATTACTTTTTTTAATTTGTTTACCGGGTTTTAATAAATTTAAATTTTTAATTTGTTCAATATTTAAATCTTCTTTTTTTAAATTTATAGTATTAAATATTTTTTCAATAGAATCTGGCATAACAGGATAAAGTAAAATACTAATAGATTTAATTTGGTTTAAAATACAATAAAGAACTGTATTCATTCTATTTAAATTATTTTTTTTTAATTTCCATGGTTCTAAATCATTAAAATATTTATTAGAATTAAAAGAAAAGTTTATAACCTCTTTTATATAATAATTTAACTCTTGATTATCAATCATTTCTTTTAAGTCAGGCAATTTTTTTATAATTTCATCTGATAAATTTTTATCTCTAACATCAAATTTACCAGGTGTAGGAATTTTTGAATCACAATTTTTATCAATAAATGAAAAAACTCTTTGACAAAGGTTTCCAAAGTTATTCGCTAAATCATTATTTATACAATTTTTAAGGTTTGACAACGAAATACTTCCATCGTTTCCTAAAGAAACTTCCTTAATTAAATAATACCTAAGTTGATCTACTCCATAATCTTTTATGATTTCTAAAGGATCAAGTATGTTTCCTAAAGATTTTGACATTTTTTTTTCATCTGAAAGTATCCATCCATGACCATAAATTCTTTTCGGAGGGTTAATTTTTGCTGCCAATAAAAATGCTGGCCAATATATTGCGTGAAACCTTAATATATCTTTACCTATTATATGTAAATCAGCAGGCCAAAAATTTTGATACAATTTATTTTTTGTATCCGGAAATTTAAGTGCACTTATATAATTTGTTAAGGCATCTAACCAAACATAGATTATGTGTTTATTATTAGAGGGCACTGGAATACCCCATGTAAAAGAAGTTCTGCTAACAGATAAGTCTTTTAAACCCTTTCTAACAAAATTAACAACTTCATTTTTTCTTGATACAGGGAGTATAAATTTTGGGTTTTCTATATAAAATCTTAACAGTTTTTCTCCCCAAGCTGAAAGCTTAAAAAAATAAGACTCCTCCTCAACCCATTCAACTTTAGATCCAGATATTTTTGATTTTTTTGAACCATTATCATTTTCAATTTCATCTTCATCATAATAAGCCTCATCTGAAACGGAGTACCATCCGCTGTATTTACCTAAATAAATATCACCAGATTTTTCAAGTCTTTCCCAAATTTCCTTTACTGAGTCATAATGTCTTTTTTCTGTAGTTCTAATAAAATCATTATTTGATAAATTAAGAGTTTTGGTAAGATTTTTAAAAGTTATAGATAATTCGTCACAAAATTTTTTAGGATCTTTATTATTTTTTTTTGCTTCTCTTTGAATTTTTAGTCCGTGCTCGTCAGTTCCTGTTAAAAAATAAGTTTCGTAACCATCTATTTTTTTAAATCTAGCAAATACATCAGCAATAATACTCGAATACGCATGTCCCATATGTGGTTTTCCTGAGGGATAATAAATTGGCGTTGTAATATAGAATTTTTTTTTAGACATATTTGGGCATAAATTTTAAAGAATCTAAAACAGAATTTTTAGAAATATTAAAATTTTCAAACTCAAAAAGGAGTTTGTTGACTTTTTTGTTAAGAAACCCAATTTCAAGAAAATTAGGATTTTTACTTTCAATTGCTTTGTTGATTTCAAAATCTAAAAGAAATTTAATAGCCTCTATATAAATATCATTTTTTTCTTTTTTGTATTTATCAAGCAACATATCTACTGATGTATATAAAGAGTCCGACACTTCAATTTTGATATTTTCCAAACACATACAAACTCTTAACAAAGTTCCCGGAGTAGTTTTCTTAATAAAACTTGAATATTGACCTAATGAAATTTGAAATTTTTCATTAATTTTTTTCAGTATGTTGGACTTATTATTACTATTTATAAATATATTTACTTCCAAAGATCTCGATCTAAGTGTATCAATAATTTTTCGTCTTTTATTGTTTATTAGAATAAAATAATTTTGACTTGAAGGTTCTTCGATTAATTTTAACAAAGCATTTGCAGAATTTACATTAAGTAATTCAGAGTCATCTAAAATAGTAAATCTAGCTAAATTATTTAAAGAAGTATTATTAAATTTTTTTTTAATATTTCTTATTTCTTCAATACCTACCTTTTTTAGACCATCTGAACCTATATAATTAAAATTTTGGTTAATATTTGATAAAATATTTCGATAAAAAGTGTTGTTTGAGTTAATTGAATAATTGGTTAAATCATATGACTCATTTTTGTTTTTTGAAAAAAAATAATTTAACAAATGAAAGGCAAAAGTGAATTTTCCTAATCCTTTTTCTCCAGAAAGCATAATAACCTTCGGAAATCTATTATTAATATATAAGTTCGATAAAGAACTAAAATACTCCTCATATCCAAATAATTTTAACGAATTCACTGGATGTAATTGATCATCTTTAAAATTTAACATTTATCTCTTTATTTTATTTTCTATAATTTTCATAATATTTTTTATTATTTTAGTGTCATTATTAGAATTATCCAAAACGTGATAATTTTTCTTATTTTTTTTTGCAATCATTAAAAAAGCTTTTTGTGCTTTATTATAAAATTTTTTGGAGAATTTGTCATAGCGATTTTTTATTTTTCTTTTTTTTAATCTACCAAAAGCCTTATTGATATTAACCTTTAATATGAAAGTTAGATGAGGTTTTACATTATATAAAATTTGTTTGTGTATATTGTCAATGAACCTTTTGTTGACGCCTTTTCCATAAACTTGATATGCTAATGTTGAGTCTACAAATCTATCGCATATTACAACTTTTTTTTTATTTAATGCTGGTCTTATAACATTTTGAATATGTTCGTTTCTTGCTGCTAAATACAGGAGCGTATCAGTATATTTATGAAACTTTTCATTATTTTTCTTTAAAAAATAATCATCAAGAATAATTTTTCTTATTTTTTCGGCTCTTTTAGTACCTCCAGGCTCTCTTGTTAAAACGGTGGATACGTGTTTTTTTTTTAAGTTCCTGTAAATTTGTTTGCTTAAATAGGATTTCCCAGAACCTTCTATACCTTCAAATACAATGAAAAGAGATTTTTTTTTATACATCTCCCCATATCATATAATTAAAGGACATAAATAAACTTCTAAAAAAATTTAATTTTCCTACTTTTTCATTTGCGTATAAAGGAATCGTATTAATATCATCTTCATTTTTTTCTATAATCAAAGATCCTATTTGTTCGCCTTTGGCAATGGGTGCTTTTATTGGTCCAGTATATTTAATTGATACTTTTAAATTCTTAACATTTTTCTTGTTTATTGTTATGTATATATCTTCCTTAGTTACGCTTTCCACAAATTCTTTTTTGCCTAACCACGTTTTAAATTTAAATTTTGGTTCATCTTTTTTAGATATTTCATAAGTATTTGTATTTCTTATTCCCCAGGATATTAGTTTTATTGAATCGTTAGATCTTTGCTGTTTTGTTTGAAAACCGCTCATAACTGAGATCAACCTTCTTTTTTCTCCAATTACGGAACTTGCTAATGAATATTTTTCAACTGCTAAATATCCGGTCTTTATTCCGTCGGCCCCAATATTTTTATAAAGCAAAGGATTTCGGTTCCCCTGTTTGATTGGATCGCCCCCTGTTCTGTCCCAGGTAAATTCTTTTTCTTTAAAATATTCATAATATTCTGGATAATTTTCAATTAAATATTTTGACATGATTGCGATATCTCTGACCGTTGAATAATTGTTAGGATCATTTATTCCAGATGAATTTGTAAAATTTGTATTTGTTAAACCAATTTCTTCAGCTTTTTCATTCATCATTTCTGCAAAATTACTTTCTGTGCCTGCTATTCCCTCTGCTAAAGCTACACATGCATCATTACCCGACACAACGATTATACCTCTTAATAAGTCTTCAATAGAAACTTTGTCGTTTAACATTATAAACATTGATGAGAATCCTGCTTTAGAAAGTCTCCAGGCATTTTCAGATACTATCACCTCATCTTCTAGTTTAATCGTTCCCTTTTTTAATAAATCAAATGCTATAATTGATGTCATAATTTTAGTCATCGAAGCAGGATAAATTTCTAAATCAGGTTCAAGTTCAAATAAAATTTGATTAGAATTATAATCAAGCAATATTGCTGTTTTAACGTCAACTTTTGGTGACGACCAAGAAGAATTCACAAAAGAAAAAAGTAAAATTAGAGCTAGAAAATGTTTTTTAATCATAGTGTTTAACGTCAAGATCTTCAAATCCATACTTGTTTAACTCAAAGTAATCTTTTTTTAAAGAGTTAATTGTAGAATAAGGACCCGCCGATAATATAAATTTATTTTTTGCTAGTTTTTTGACCCTTAAAGTTCCCTTATTAACATAATTTTTTTCAAGTGTATTTTTAAGATTTTGAGCTGAGTCTTCTAGATAGAAATCTCCAACTATAATAAAAAACTTTTTATTTTTTTTAATTTTTGTTTCTTTTATTGAAGAAATATTGTCAATTTTTACTTTAGTAACGGGTGCTGTATTTGAAACTTTTTGTTCTTCTGTAAAAGTAACTGCTTTTTTGGCTACAAAGGATTTATTTCTAAATTTTTCTTGAATATCCACGTAAGGCAAGTCTTTTTTCAGATCTAGTTTATTTGCTACTTTTTCTGTGATTAATATTTTAAAAAAATTTGGGTAGTTAATATTTTTTGTGACTTTCAATTCAATTGATTTTTTATTTTCAAGGTTTGTAATTTTAACGATTGAATTTTTTTTTATTCTACTATGTGCAATTTCTAATTTTGAATTATCCAATTTAGAAGAAATAATTTTATTCTTAAAATCCTCCTTATTATACAACAGAGCAAATCCAGTAGCATTATATGGGTCAGACGAGCTTTTATTTGTTGTGTTAGAAGTACACGAAACAATAAAAAATATAAAAATTAAAAAACTAAATTTCATTTTTAAATTTATTTTTTAGTGTACATACCGCAAGAGCGAATCTTAAGGATCTGTTCCATTTTAATATTTTTTCATAATTGTTAAAAACAATAAAGGCAGGCTTTAAATTATTAGAACCTGGTATAATATCTTTATCTGGAGTCACTATAGCAGACATTCTATTATCATGACTTGTTAAATCTATGTTTTTCAAATATTTTTTAAAAAATTTAACTTTTCTTTTATTAACCAATTTTTTAGCTGATGTATTTAAATATTTCGAAGGTATTTCGTCTTTGAGTTCAACTCTATAATAACATGGCGCATTTTGCTTCCAACCAATTTTTTTAATATAATTTGCAGCTGATGC
>MDTG01278711.1_pt1 | contig 13231 bp, 14 predicted proteins | sample 811421 | NCBI WGS metagenome assembly MDTG01 (sample SAMN05326645, study PRJNA326480) | marine metagenome | isolation source: seawater | place: Pacific Ocean: South East | collected 2011
GTCTATCGGTTAGGACACGTGGTTTTCATCCTCGAAAGAGGGGTTCGATTCCCCTAGGGACCGCCATAAAATGAGTTATTATGTTTACATGCTTCTTTCAACAAATAAATCTAAAATAAAGACCTATGTAGGTTATACTATTGATTTAAAAAGAAGATTAATCAAACATAATAGTAACAAAGGTGCAAAATCCACAAAAGGAAGAAAGTGGATAGTCATATACAAAAAAAAATATAGTCTAAAGTCGTTGGCTATGTCAAAAGAATATTTCTTAAAGAAAAATTATACTTTAAGAAAAAAAATAAGAGAAAAATATTTAAATGTTAGAATATCTAAAAATTAAAAATAATTTAGTTCATCCAACAGCAATTATTAATTGGAAAAAAGTAATTATTGGAAAAAATAATAAAATTGGACCATATGTTGTTATTGGAAATGATGCGCAGCATCCTTATAAAAAAAGTTATGGAAAAATTAAAATTGGTCATCATAATATTTTTAATGAATATTGTAATATTCATCTACCAACATCTTTAAAAAAAGTTACCCATATTGGTAACAATAATTATTTTATGAATTCAGTAACAATAGACCATGATTGTTTTATAGAAAATGATGTAATTTTAAGTAGCAACGTAATTTTAGGTGGTAACGTTTATATAATGAAAGGAGCTCAACTAGGTATAAGAACATCGGTACATCAAAATCAAATAATAGGCTCCTATTCAATGATAGGGATGAACTCCATTATAACTAAAAAAAAATTAATTGAACCCGGATATATTTTTTATGGAAAACCTGTTAAAAAAGTTAAAAGTAATACAATAGGTTTAAAGAAACATAATATAACAAAAAACAAACTTTTTAATGAATTAAAACGATTTAATAAAATTATTTTAAAATAATGAGCAAAATAGCAATTTTATTACCATACAAAGAAAATTTTTCAGTTGATGAATCTGGTGCAGCATCAATTTGGGTTAAAGATTATTTATCTTTAAGTAAATTTTCTAATTCAACTATAGTATATGGTTTTCTCAAAAAAAATAAAAAACCAATTCTTTCTAATTTTAGAAATTTAGATGTGACAAATTTTGTAATAAAAAAAAATATTAAATATACTGAAAAATTTTACGAAGAATATTTAAAAGAAAAATTTGATATTATAGAATTACATAATCGACCTGAGTCATTAAAATATTTATTAAAAAAAAATATAAAATCAAAAATAATTTTCGTTTTCCATAATGACCCCACTACACTTAGAGGTTCTTCAACCGTTAAGGATCGTATGTTCATTGCTGAAAATACTGATCAATTATTTTTTGTAAGTAATTGGGTCAAAAGGAAATTTTTTGAAGATTTGCCTTATTATATAAGAAATAATTGTGAAGTTGTTTATCCATCAATAGATCCATTAAAAAAAATGCCAAAAAAAGAAAATCTGATAGTTTTTTCTGGTAAACTTAATACTTCTAAAGGTTTTGATATATTTGGTAAAGCAATTGTAAATGTTTTAAACAAACATCCAAATTGGAATGCACTAGCTGTTGGTAACGAACCAAGAGAAACTTTTAATTTTAAACATAAAAATTTAAGAATTTTAAACTGGCTTAAGCATTCAGAAATGTTAAAAATTTATTCCAAAGCCTCAATCTCAGTAGTACCGTCAAAATGGGAAGAGCCCTTTGGAAGAACAGCAATGGAGTCTGCAGCATATGGATGTGCTACAATTACAAGTAAAAAGGGAGGTCTTGTTGAAACTTTTAAAAGTGATTTTTTATTGAACAATTTAAATGAAAATGAAATTTATAAAATTATAAATAAACTTATAAAAGATAAAAAACTTTTACAAAAAACCCAGAAAAAAAATCTTAATAATGTTTTACACAAATTAACTGATCAAGTTAATAAAATTGATAATATTAAAAACTTTTACCTAAATTCTAAATTTTATTTCAATAAGGGTGTAAAATTAAAAATTTTACATATTTCTCAGTTTGATGAAAGAAATGACCATAGATTATTTAACATATCTATATCCAACAAATTATCCAAAGGTTTTATAAGAAATGAGCACGATGTTATAAATTTAAGTTATAGAGATCTTTTATCAAAATTTTCACTCAATGAAAAAAATCACCTTATTAATAAAAAAATAAATTCTATAGTTGATAATTATAGACCAAATCTAATAATATTTGGCCACAATAATCTTTTATATTCATCTAATATTGAAAGAATAAAATCAAAATACAAATCAAAATTTGTTTTATGGTATGAAGATGCTTTAGGATGGAGAGGAAAGGGGCCTAGTTGGAGAAATAATCTTAATTTAATAGAAAAAAATCATCAACATATAGATAGCTATTTTACCACCACGCACCCTGATGAAATTAAAAGTATAATTAATAAAAAAAAACTATTTTATTTACCTATACCTGTTGATCCAAATATTGAAAATTTAGAAATATATAATAAGAAATATAAATATAAAGATTTATTTTTTGCTCTAAGTCATGGTGTTAATTTTGGAGGTTTGAAAAAAGGTAAATATGATGAGAGAGAGATATTTATAAAAGATTTAATGAAAAAATATCCAAGAGTAAATTATAATATTCTGGGTATTTCTAATGAAGAGCCAAAGTGGAATTATAATTATTATAATGAGTTATCAAAATGTAAAATGGCGCTTAATTTAAGTCGTGGATTGCCAATAAAACTAACATCAAGTAACAGAATAGCTTCTTTAATTGGTAATGGAATTTATACTTTTGCCCATAAGAAAAATCAATACGATAAAATATTTGGAGATGATGAGGTAGGTAGTTATAACAATATCAATGAATTAGGTTCTAAAATTGAAAGTTTATTATCTAATCCTAGTAAAATTAATAAATATGGGAAAAATGGAAAAAAAAAATACTTTAAATTATATAACTCAAAAACAGTAACAAAAAAAATAATTGACTCTACATTTTAAAAAATAATTAAATTATGATTAAATTTTTAGATATTTCCAAACAAGATAAAAGTATTAGAAAAAAAATTTTAATAGATATAAAAAATATATTTAGAAAAGATAATTTTATACTAGGAGATGCAGTCCTTAAATTCGAAAAAAAATTTGCAAAATTTTGTGGTGTAAATTACGCAGTTGGATGTGGTAATGGAACAGATGCACTTACAATAGCATTAAAAATCTTAAATCTACCAAAGGGTAGTGAAGTCATTATTCCAGCAATGACTTATTGTTCTACAGCTTTTTCTGTTATAAATGCTAATTTAGTTCCAGTTTTAGTTGATATTGATCATTTAAATCCTACAATTGATGTTTCTAAAATTAAGAAAAAAATATCAAGTAAAACAAGGGTAATAATTCCAGTTCATTTATATGGTTCTGTGGCAGATATAAATTCTATAAAAAAAATTATTAAAGGTAAAAATATAATTATTATTGATGATTGCTCACAGGCTCATGGCGCTAGTATTAATAATAAAAGAGTTGGTTCTTTAGCTGATATTTCTTGTTTTAGTTTGTATCCAGGTAAAAACCTTGGTGCATACGGAGATGCTGGCATTATTACAACCAATAATAGGTTATATTATAATAAAATTAAAAATTTTAGAAATCTAGGATCAGAAAGAAAGTTTGTTCATACTCAAGTTGGTTTTAATAGCAGACTAGATACTATTCAGGCCGCTATATTAATAAGAAAATTAGCATTATTAAATGAAAATAATAAAAAAAGAGTTAAAATAGCTAAATATTACGATCACAATATAAAAAATAATAAAATAACCAAACTTAAATACACTAATGGCGCCGTTTATCATCAATACTTAATTTTAATTAAAAAAAGAAAAAGAATAATTGAATTATTAGATAAAACTAAAATTCCGTATAGTTTTCATTATCCTAAAGCAATTCATGAGTTAGATGTTTTTAAAAAAAAATTCAAAAAAGAAAAATACATACACTCTGAAAAAATTTCAAAAGAGGGTATTAGCATACCTATAGATCCAAATTTAAGCAAAGCAAATTTAAAACATATTATTAAAATTTTAAATTCTTTTTAAAAATTTTAATATATTGTTTGCAATTTTATAGCCAGTTTTATTTTTTTTTGAATTAAAAAAACTTTCTATTTCATTGTTTAGTGGTGGGTTGGATTTAATTTTTACTGAATAATTTTTTCCATGATAAACTTGCGCTTTTGCCTCAAAGAATTTTTTTTTAAATTGTTGTATTTTTGGATACTTTGCATATTGATTATAAATTTTAATTGGATCAAATATATTCATTTCATCAAATAGTAGCATTTTTTTTTCACCAATTATTGAAATTTTCCTCACTTTAGCAGGACTCAACCAACTATTGCTTACATCAATAAAGAAATTATCTAATTTTAAATGTAAATTTGAGATATCGGATATACCTTTTTTGAGAATTTGATATTTTTTAAAGGATAAAATTTTAGGTAATTTGCCAAATAATTTTAAAATAATACTTAGATCATGGGAAGTTAAATCATAATCAACATCAACATCATTTCTTATAGGACCTAGGTTTTGACGTTGAAAACTTACATAAGTTATTTTTCCAAGAATGTTTCTTTTGATTATCTTTTTAATTTTTTCGATATGGTCGTTATAACAATAAATATATCCAAACATTAATTTACATTTATTTTTCTGTGCTAATTTGCTTATCACATTTAATTGTTTGAGATCAACTACCCCAGGTTTTTCTACAAATACGTTTTTCCCTACACTTAAACATTTTTTAATTAATTCAAAACTTTTAGATGGTGGTATTACAATAAAAGTATTCTTTATTGATTTATTGTTAATAATTTCAAGAAAGTCATTTTCTATAATAAGTTGGTTATATTTTTTTTTTAGTGATAAAGAATTTTTTTTATTAACATCATTAATTATAATTTTTTTAAACTTTAAATTAATTAGTGTTTTTGCAATAATTGTTCCCCAGTAACCACAGCCAATTAATGCTATTTTTTGATTTTTATTAGAAAATGAAAACATATATAATATTTATCAATTCAACTATATTTATATCTAATGTTAAAAAAATCTAGCATTATAATTCCTACGGTAAATAACTGTAATTATTTAAAGTTATGTATTAAATCAATCAATCAAAATTCTTTTTATAAACACGAAATAATAGTTCACATTAACGGTGTAGATTTAGCTACTGAAAATTATTTAATTGATAAAAAAATTAAATACACTAATACAGAATTTAACATTGGTTTATGCAGTGGTGTAAATTTAGCAGCTCAAAAATCAACAACTAATTATATAATTTATTCTCATGATGATATGTATTATTTACCCAACTGGGATTATTATTTGTTTAATGAAGTTGAAAAGATATCTCATTTAAATTTTTATCTTTCATCTACCAACATAAGTCATTATCCAAAAAATAAAGATATAATTAATCATATTCATTTTGATGCTGGTTCTAAATTAGAAAATTTTAAAGAAAATTTATTATTATCAAATTTTAACAAACTAGACTTTTATGATATGCAGGGCAGTCATTGGGCTCCTCATATCATTCACAAGAAAATCTGGGATAAAATTGGAGGTTTTAGTGAAGAATTTAATCCTGGCTTTGGATCAGATCCTGATTTGAATATGAAATTATGGAAACAAGGTGTCAGAATTTTTAAAGCTGTAAATAAATCAAGGGTTTATCACTTTGGATCATTAACAACTCGAAAAAACAAAGAAATTAAAAAAAATGATGGTAAAAAAACCTTTTTGTTAAAATGGAAAATTTCAATGGATTATTTTGTTAAATATTATTTGAAAAGAGGTGAAAAATTTATTTCACCTCTAGAAGAACACAAAATAAGAATAAAAAATTTTTTACCTTTTCTTATTAGTAAATTAAAATATTACATTAAAAGATAGATGAAAAAAAGTTTAATAGTAAGGATTGCAGAGGGACTGGGTAATCAAATGTTTATGTATGCAAATGCTCTTAGTGTTTCTAAAAACATCAATTACAAATTATATGTTGATGATAAAAGTGCTTATTTTAAAAAAAAAGACATTCGTAGTTTTGAACTTAATAATTTTAATATTACTGGAAGTAGTCTTGATGATAAATATAAATTTAACAATGAAATTAAAAACTTTAAAAGAAAGTTTTTAATTAAATTTGATTTATTTAGAACGAAAAAAAATTTTATTATTGAAAGTAAATTTAAAAATAAACAAACAAAGTACAGCCCGATTGATACCCGCAACTTATCAGATTTAGTTTATGTGGAAGGTAACTATGAATCTGAAAAATACTTTATTTCAAATAGAAATAATTTATTGAAAGAATTCGAGATTAAAAATAAAGATAAATTAATTAAAAATAAATATTTTGATATGATAAATAAAAATAAAGATCGAATTATTTCCATATGTGTGAGGACAAATAGATACTCTGAAAGAATTAAAAATTCTGATAATCTAATATCAAAATCAAAATCAGATGAATTTACTCAAAATAATATAGAGTATATAAAACGTGCTATTAAACAATTTCCTATTAAGATTGAAAAACCCTTATACTTACTGTGGAGTAACGATTTTTCAAATCTTAATGAGTATTTCCCTAAAGAAAATTTCATTTTCATTAAAAATGATCACAATAAAGTAATAAATGATTTTTTTCTACTAACCCTTTGTAAAAATTTTATAGTAGGACCAACTTCTTTTCATTGGTGGGGAGCATGGTTGTCGCAACATAATGATAAAATATGTATTAAACCTAAAAATATTAATCAATCGTCAAATATAGATTTTTGGCCAAATAATTGGATCCCATTATGAAATATGATTTAAAAGATTTATCAAAATACTATAAAACAAATAAATATGAATTAGGATACATTGATATTTATGAAAAGTATTTTAACGACATTAAAGATAAAAAATTAAACATTCTGGAAATAGGTATTGATAAAGGCCCAAGTTTAAAAGTTTGGAGCGACTATTTTGTAAATTCTAAAATTGCTGGAATTGATATTAATAAAGTTGATCTTAAAATTAAAAATGTTTCAATTTATTGCGGAGATCAAAGTGATGAAGTTTTTTTAAAAAAAGTGATTAATGATTTTAAATATTTTGACATCATCATAGATGATGGAAGCCATATATCTAAACATATTATAAAATCTTTTAATTACCTTTTTGATTATCTAAGCGATGATGGATTATATTTAATAGAGGATTTACAATATTCTTATTATCCAAGATATGGAGGTAGTAGAATTAATTTAAAAAAGAAAAATACTTCAATGAATTTTTTAAAATCACTGACTGATGAAATTAATTATGAAAATTTTAATCGCCCTTTTTTTAAAAAAACCAAGTATGCAGGCAAAATTAATAACATAAACTTTTTTCAAAATTGCGTAGTAATAAGGAAAGGATTAAGTAAACAATTTTTCTATAAAAAAATGATACAAGAAACTATTTTGGAAAAAATTAAAAAATATCTGTCAAAAATTTATGCCTGAATTTAGTTTTATTAATCATTCTTCGTTCTCTATAAAAAAAGGCAATACAATTTTAACTGTTGATCCATGGTATGAAGGATCTGTTTTTAATAATTCATGGAGATTATTATGTAAAACCCCAATGAATATGATAAATCTGATTAAAGATTCAAATTACGTTTGGTTTAGCCATGAACACCCTGATCATTTTAATCCACCTAATTTAAAAATTTTTAATAACGAAACGTTTTTTTTGTTTCAGAAAACACAAGACCAAAGAGTTGTAAAATTTTTAAAAAAAATATCAAACAAAATAATAGAAGTTGGTTCAAATGAAGAAATAAATTTATGTAACAATTTTTCAATAAAAATTTTTCCTTTTCAAGATTTAGACTCATATTGCCTGATACAAGTTGATGATATGAAAATATTAAACCTTAATGACTGTGATATTAAAAACATAAATGAATTAAATGAAATAAAAAATAGGGTAGGCGAGATAGATATTTTATTAGCTCAATTTAGTTATGCGATTGGTAAAACTAATCCTGAACAAAATGATCAAAGAAAAATATTATCAATGAATATTCTTAATAAACTTGATGAAACTATTAAATACTTTAAACCAAAATATTTTATACCTTTTGCAAGTTTTTGTTATTTTTCACATAAAGAAAATTTTTACTTAAATGATAATGTTAATAAAATTGATGATACCGTTGAATACCTATCTAAGAAAAATTCTGAAACAAAGTTTTTAGTTTTTTATCCTGGTGATAAGTGGAATTTTTTAGATTCTATTGATAATTCTATTGGTATCAAAAAATATTTAAATGATTACAAAAAAATAGAACCTGATGTTCTAAATATTAAAAAAAATAGTATCACTGAATTAATCGAGAGCTCTCAAATGTTTATAAAAAAAACAAAAAAAAATAATGATATGTTTTTTTTATATAATTTAATTAACTTTAAATATTATAAAATATATTTCAAAGTTACAAATATTAATGCTTGTTTTAAATTCACCTTCAACAATGGACTAGAAAAAATCGACAACTTCAACCCTTCAAGTGCTATGTGTGAATTATCATCAGACTCACTACTTCAATTATTTAATAGTGGTTATGGATATGACGCTTTGATGATAGGTGGTAGGTTTAAATCAAATAAGAATGGTGAAATAGCTTTAAATAAAATTTTTAAATTTCAAACTAAAAATTATCAAAATCAATTTTACAATTTTGCAAATATTATATCTAAAACCTATAAAAAATTTTCTAAGTTTTCTCGTGTAAATCCTGATAGATAAGTTTACTTTATTTTTTTTTAAGGATTTTCTTTAACAAAGATAAATTCATTGTCTGTTTAAGTGGTATTTTTAATTTTTTTGTTGCTTTAATTCTTTTAGTATTGGGATTAAATTTTTTTGCAAAATTATAAATCGATTGTTCATCTCCTCCTATGTTTAAAATACCTTTTTGTTTTAATATGTGGGGTAATATTTCAACCAATTCATCATGAAACATAAAATTGCTATTAACGTTATAGTAAGCTTTTTTATGAACAAACGGTTTTTCCGTCATTGTAATTCTTAATATTAATGAATTGATATACATCGATACAGAGCATTCCCCTCCTAATTTTGATAATGCATAATTATTGATTGGTTTGACGGGGTCATTTTCAGAATAATTTCCCTTTTTTCCCTCGTATACATATCCTGTTGAGAAATAAATAATTTTAATTTTAAATTGTTCGCACATCTTAACTATATTTGCTGTTCCAATGATGTTTAAATCAATACTTTTTTTTATATTTTTATAGTGAGTTTCCATAGGTCTAGATAAACCAGCGGTATGGATTATTATTTTAGGTTTATATTTTAAAATGTTTTTTTTAATGGATTTAGTATCCAGTATATTTAATTCATTTTTATTTAGGAAAACTAGATTTAATTTTGTATTTTTTTTCTTAAGTACTTTTGCAAATCTTCCATTTGCACCTGTTACAATTATTAAATCCTTCATAATGTTTTAATAAAATTTAAATACGTAATGTTATTTTTGTCTTTATTTGAAATACTAGGTTTTTTCGTAGGCCATTTAATTTTTAGAGTTTTATCATTATAAATAATTCCTGTTTCGCTAGATTCATGTCTATAATTTGTGCAACTGTAAATTACATAATTATTATTTTCCAAGGCACAAAAACCATGCGCAAATCCGGGTGGGACATATATTGATTTAGAATTTTTTTCACTTAAAATAATAGAAAATTTTTTACCAAAGGTTTTTGAATTTTTTCTAAGATCTACCACAGTGTCAAAAATTTTACCTTTAATAACTGTTACAAACTTTCCTTGAGATTTTTTCTTTTGTAAGTGCAAGCCTCTTATTACATTTTTTTTAGAATAAGACATAACTTTGAATGGAAATTTTTTTTTAATTAATTTTTCAATTAGAATTTCTTTAAAATATCCTCTTTTATCTTTATATGTTTTACTTTGAAATATAAAAAGATCTTTAATATTCGTTTTGTACTTTTTGATCATATAAAATTTTTTAAATAAGCAGAATAATCACAGTTACCATAAAATTTTATTGATTTTTTAATATTTTTTTTTGATATCCAATTATAATTGTAAGCTATTTCTTCTAAACAAGCTATTTTAATACCTTGCCTTTTTTCGATTGTAGACACAAAAGATGAGGTGTTATAAAAATCCTCAATTGATCCTGCATCTAACCATACAGCACCTCTTCCTAACTCTTCATAATTTAATTTATTATTATTTTTATAAGTTTTTAAAAGATCTGTAATTTCAAATTCACCTCTCTTAGATTTTTTTAATTGTTGTGAATATTTGATAACTTTATTGTCAAAAAAATATAATCCAGTAATAGCTTTATTGCTCACAAACTTTTTTGGTTTTTCTATTATAGATATAATTTTTTTCTTTTTATTCAATTTAGCAATTCCATAAAGAGATGGTTTATTGACTTTATGAAGTATTACTTTAGATCCAGTTTTTAATTTCGAGGATCTTTTAAGTAAAGATGTTAAACTTTGACCATAAAAAAAATTATCTCCTAATATTAATGCAACATTGTCTTTTTTTATGAATTTTTTGCCTATTATAAATGCTTCTGGAAGGCCATTTGGTTTATCTTGCTCTTCATATGAGATATTAATACCAAGGTTCTTACCATCAGGTAAAATTTTTTTATATTGTGCCAATTCACCTTTGTTTACTATGATTAATATATTTTTAATTTTAGCAAGCATTAATATAGATAAGGGATAAAAAATTAGAGGCTTATCATGAATAGGTAATAGTTGCTTATTAACAGCCTTTGTTAATGGGCTCATTCTACTTCCCAAACCACCTGCTAATATTATTCCTTTTTTAACCATTTCCCCCCAATCTTTTTGTTATATCTTTTTTTTTCAAATTTTTATAATAATCTAAATTGTTAATGTACCACTTTAGAGTTTTTTTAATTCCAATATTAAAATTTGTTTTTTTATTCCAATTTATTTTCTTATTTATTTTTGTGCTGTTTAAGGCATATCTTTTGTCATGACCAGGTCTATCTTTTATAAATTTAATTTTTGATTTACTTTTAATCTTAAGTTTACTATTTAGCTTTAGAAGCTTATGACAAACATTTAAATTACTCAGATCTTCAGTTGATCCAATATTATAAGATTCACCTATCTTCCCGTATTTTAATATTTTTAACAACGCATTACAATGATCATCTACAAAAATCCATTCTCTTTTATTTTTACCATCACCATACAAAGGGAGATCTAAATTATTTAATATATTATAGATTAACTTTGGAATCAGTTTTTCTGGGTGTTGTTTTGGGCCATAATTATTTGAACAATTCGTTATTATTATTGGTAATTTGTAAGTTCTGTAATAACTATAAACTAAATGATCAGATGATGCTTTCGAAGCAGCATATGGTGACGATGGTTTATATGCATCATTTTCTTTAGATCTTCCACTTGTAACATCTCCATAAACTTCATCTGTAGAAATATGTATGAATTTAAATTTTTTTTTATCTTTTACAAAATCTTTTACTGCCTCAAGTAAATTAAAAACTCCCAAAATATTACTCTTAATGAACGAGTAGGGACCATCTATAGATCTGTCAACATGTGTTTCTGCAGCTAAATTAAAAATAGCAGATGGTTTTTCTTTTCTTAATATATTAATTATTTTTTTTTTATTATTTATGTCTGTTTTATAAAATTTATAGTATTTACTTTTTGAATATTCTTTAACGTTATAAAAATTTGATGAATATGATACTTTGTCGATATTTATAACTTGAATTTTTTTTTGTATGAGTAAATCAATAAGATTACTTCCAATAAATCCTAGTCCACCAGTAACAACGATTTTTTCTGCTTTCATTTTATTTAATTAATAATATATTTATATTATAATGCTAAATTATAACTTGTATTTAAATTTTAATTTTATTTAGAGCGTTATTTTTAAATAGATTGGCTTCTTTTATATATCTTCTCACCATTTCTGTTGATTTATGACCTGTCATCGCCATTATACTCCTCTCGTCAGCACCTGACTCTGCTGCAACTGTAGCAAATCCTGATCACAAGCTATGACCAGAAAAATTAGTATTATCTATTCCAGCTAAATTCAAATATTCTTTAATCATCAGAACCACTGATTGGTCAGTTAATCTCTTATTGGTTAATATTAAGCCCTTGGAAAATCTTTTAAATATAGGTCCAGATTTAATTTTAGACAGTTCCAGCCATTTCTTAATATTAGTAACTGGACAATATATTTTATTTGTGAAGTAGGGTAGTCCTTTGATCATACCTTCCCCGAACTGATCAGTTTTTGATTTTCTAATCGTTATTTTGAGCCCTTCAGGAACAAATTCTAAATCTTCATGGTCAATTGAAATTAGTTCATTTCTTCTAAATCCACCTCCAAATCCAACTAATATTATTGATTTATCTCTAAACTTCTTAATATCCTCAAATTTTTGTTCATCTATTACATTAATTATTGATTTTAAATGATTGATTAATATAGGTTTTTTGCCAATTTGAATACTACCTTTAACCCTTCTTATTCCCATTAAATTTTCAACAATAATCGGATGTTTTGTATCCAAATAATGACCTTTTAACTTATGAACCATGCTTATTGATACCAACCTTCTTCTTAAAGTGCTTATTCTTGAGGTTTTAGAAAGGTGGGTAAGGTATAGAGAAACTATTTTAGGCTCTGTTGGCAAAGAATTAAATCCATGCTTAGAACAAAAAGTTCCGAAATCTTTAAAATCTGATTTATAAGCTCTTAATGTGTTATTTGCTTTGGAGCTTTTGAGGTTATTTAAAGTTGCCTCATGCAACGATTTTAAGTCTGTAGTAAGTTCACCCATATAATTACTATTGATAACAATTAATTATCATTAGTAATATATTAAGAGTTTACTAATGTCAAATAAAAAAATAAATCATTTATAAGGACAATTAAGGATATTGCGAGCTCAATAAGGATGAAATATAACTTAATGATGGGCATAGATGGAGTAATAGAACCAATATACTTTCTAATCACTTCGATTGGTTTTGTAATTTTGAGCTATATTCAATATAAAAAAACAGGAAAAACCTTAGAAACGATCTATCTCTCTATTTTA
>MDTG01117692.1_pt1 | contig 13230 bp, 13 predicted proteins | sample 811421 | NCBI WGS metagenome assembly MDTG01 (sample SAMN05326645, study PRJNA326480) | marine metagenome | isolation source: seawater | place: Pacific Ocean: South East | collected 2011
ACTCAAAATACCGATTATGACGCTGATTCTATAAAAGTTTTAAAAGGACTTGACGCTGTTAGAAAAAGACCTGGCATGTACATTGGTGATACTGACGACGGGTCAGGACTACACCATATGATTTACGAAGTTGTTGATAACTCAATAGATGAAGCCATGGGAGGATACTGTAATACAATAGATGTAACTTTAAATAAAGATAACTCTGTAACAGTAAAAGATAACGGTAGAGGAATCCCTGTAGACATGCATTCAGAAGAAAAGATTTCTGCTGCTGAAGTAATTATGACGCAACTACATGCCGGTGGAAAGTTTGACCAAAACTCATATAAAGTTTCTGGTGGACTCCATGGAGTGGGAGTTTCAGTTGTAAATGCTTTATCATCATGGCTAAAACTAACAATTAGGAGAAATAATAAACAATATTTTATAAAGTTTGAAAATGGAGAAATAATAGAATCATTGAAAGAGCAAGATGTCACAGTAGAAGGAACAGGTACAGAAATAACTTTTTTTGTGTCAAAAAAAATATTTACCAACATTAACTTTAATTTTTCTAAACTTGAAACAAGATTAAGAGAGTTAGCGTATTTAAATTCAGGTATAAAAATAAATCTTTACGATAAAAGAGAAAATCATAGCAAAGAGGTGTTACTATCTTCAAGGGGTGGTCTAAAAGGATATGTAAAATTCCTTGATAAATCTAGGAGTGCTGTAATTAGTGAACCCATTTTTGCTAAGGGGAGTCATGAAGAAATAAAAGTTGAATTATCTCTTCAATGGAATAATGGATATCATGAAAATTGTTTAGTTTTTACGAATAATATACCTCAACGTGATGGTGGAACACATCTAGCAGGCTTTAGAGCTGCACTAACTAGAACAATTAATTCTGTGATATCCCAAAGTGGTATACAAAAAAAAGAAAAAATAAATTTGGCTGGCGAGGATGCCAGAGAAGGATTGACGTGTGTGCTTTCTGTGAAGGTACCTGATCCAAAATTTTCATCGCAAACAAAAGATAAATTAGTCTCATCAGAGGTCAGACCGGTTGTTGAATCTATAGTTTCGGAAAAGTTGTCTCATTGGTTTGAAGAAAATCCCAAAGATTCTAAGAGTGTTATTTCTAAAATTTATGAAGCTGCAGCTGCAAGAGAAGCAGCAAGAAAAGCGAGAGAAGTTTCCAGAAAAAACTCTACTTTAGAAATCAGTTCGTTACCCGGAAAACTTGCTGATTGTCAAGAAAAAGACGCTAGCAAATGTGAACTGTTCATTGTCGAAGGTGATTCGGCAGGGGGCTCTGCTAAGCAAGGTAGAGACAGAAGGAATCAAGCAGTTCTTCCTTTGAAAGGAAAAATACTTAACACAGAAAAATCAAGAAGAGATAAAATTGCAGGATCAGCTGAAATTGGAACATTAATTCAAGCACTCGGGGCTGGTTATTATACTGACTTTAACAAAGACAATTTACGTTATCATAAAATTATAATTATGACTGATGCTGATGTTGATGGATCACACATTAGAACTTTATTACTAACCTTTTTTTACCGAGAAATGAAAGTTTTAATTGATGAAGGATATCTTTATATTGCTCAGCCACCTTTGTACAGAATTAAAAAAGGAAAAACAAATTTATATCTTAAAGACGATAATGAACTAGAGAATTTTATTATAGAAGATGTTATTAATAACTCTGTATTAAATTTGTCAAATGGAGAACAAATTTCAGGAAATGAATTATTTGAAATTTATAAAAAGTCGCTATCTATATCAAAGTTCTTAGAACTTGTATGTGAAAATAATAATGGTTTATACAGAGTGGTTGAGCAGGCGGCAATTGCTGGGATTCTCAACAACAAAACTTTAAGTTCCCAAAAAAAAATTAATGAAAGTATTGATTATGTGGTAAAAAGGTTGAACTTTTTAGAAAACGAATTTGAGAGAGGCTGGACTGCTCAGGCAGACGGAGAAAATAATCTAGTTTTTTCAAGATTAATAAGGGATGTAAACGAAAAGTTTAGTATTAACAGTGAGGATATCAATTCACTTAAGTACGATGGAATAGATAAAATGGCTAATTTTCTTCAAAATATCTTTTTAACAAGTCCAGAACTTAAATGGAATGACGAAGTTTTTAAGTTTTCAGGACCTACAGAATTAGCTGAAAAAATGATTAATATTGGAAAGAAAGGCTTGGTATTTCAGAGATATAAGGGATTGGGTGAAATGAATCCTGAACAACTATGGGAAACAACACTTGATCCTCAATATAGATCGTTACTTAGAGTCAGTGTTGAGCAAGCTCATGATGCTAGTGAAGTTTTTTCTGATTTAATGGGAGATGATGTTGAAAAAAGAAAAGAATTCATACAAAATAATGCAAAAAAAGTCTCTAACTTAGATGTTTAATTGAATTTTTAGTTTTGTCTGTAAAATTTAATAATGCAAAAAAAAAAAAGATTTTCTTTAATTTTTCTAAAATGGTTATTTGTATTTTGTGTTTGGCTAACAATTTTTCTAGGTGGCACAGTTGTGTGGGCATTCTTAAATCTGCCAGAAACTGAATCAATTCAGATCACAAGACAACCAAGTATAACATTTTTGGATAGAGAAGGTAGAATATTAGCATCATATGGAGATATTTATGGCCAATCAATTAGTTACGATCAACTACCCCAAGACTTAATTGATGCTGTTATTGTTACTGAGGATAAAAGATTTTTTGACCATATAGGTGTTGATATTAGAGGAATAGCTCGAGCCTTCTTGGTAAACTTCAAAGCAAGAAGGATTGTACAAGGTGGAAGTACTATTACTCAACAATTAGCAAAAAACTTATTTCTTACACCTGAGCGTTCGATAACACGGAAACTTCATGAAGTTATTTTAAGTCTGTGGTTAGAGTTTCGTTTCTCAAAGGAGCAAATATTAAGTATATATTTAAATAGAGTATATCTTGGTTCTGGAACATATGGTGTACAAGCAGCGTCGGAAAAATATTTTAACAAAAAGGTCGAAGATTTAGATTTATATGAAAGCGCTCTAATTGCAAGTTTACTTAAAGCTCCATCAAAGTATAATCCTATATCCAATCCAAAACTTTCAAAAAAAAGAACAAAAAAAGTGCTTAGAAACATGGCAAACAACTCGTTGATCAATCTAAATGATGTCGAAAAGTACAAAATTGCATCTAACTCAATAAAAAACATTTCAGAACCTCCAAAAAGTTCACGCTATTTTGTAGATTGGCTTTTGCCAAGAGTCAGATCTTATCTTGGAGAAATTAATGAAGATTTAATAGTTAGAACTACATTAGATATAGAATTGCAAAGGATGGCAGAAGAATCTATTACAGGAATATCACAAAAATATCCTTCAGCGAATCAGTCTGCAATCGTTGTTCTAGACCTTAATGGTGGTGTTTTAGCTATGGTCGGTGGTAAAGACTATGGAGATTCACAGTTTAATCGAGTAACCCAAGCACAACGTCAACCAGGTTCAGCTTTTAAATTGTTTGTCTACCTAGTTGCTTTGGAAAATGGTTTTTTACCTGATGATAAGATCGAAGATTCAGAGGTGTCAGTTGATGATTGGTCACCCGAAAATTACAAAAAAGAATTTCTGGGAAATATTTCAATATCAGAAGCTTTTTCAAAATCAATTAATACCGTTGCTGTAAAAATTTCAGAGAGTATTGGTAGAGAGGAGGTAATAAAAAAAGCAAAATCTTTGGGTATTAAAAGTAAACTTGTTAATTCCCCATCTTTAGCTCTTGGAACATCAGAAGTAAATTTATTAGAACTCACAGGTGCTTATAATGTTCTAGCTAATGGTGGGAATGGAGTATGGACTCATGGTGTTAGATTGATTGAGGATGTAGATGGAAATTTGTTATATTTGAGAAAAGGTTTTGGTCCGGGCAGATTATTGGAAGAAAATATAACTCTGAACATGACTCAAATGCTAAAAGAAACAATTAAAACAGGAACAGGAAAGAATGCAAAAATTGGAAGACCAGCAGCTGGAAAAACAGGAACAAGTCAGTCTTTAAGAGATGCTTGGTTCATAGGTTTTTCATCAGACATGGTTACTGGAGTATGGTTTGGAAATGATGATGATTCTCCAATGCGAAAAATTACAGGGGGAAACGCACCTGCAATATTGTGGAGTGATTTTATGAAAAAAGCTCATGAAAATAAACCTATTTCAAAATTAAATGAAAGCCTCAGCATTAATAATAAGAAAACTAAAAAACAAACGAGAGATAAAAACGAAAATAATTTGTTTGATAAATTAATCGATAATCTTTTTAGATAATTAAAATTTATAATTACTAAAGAATTTTTTTGTAGATTCAAAAAAGTTTTGTGAGCTAAAGTGTTGGATATATTGATCATTTTCGTTTACTAAGTAAAATAAAGAAGTATGATTTATTAAATAGTCATCATTAAAGTTTATATCTTCTGAGAATTTTCTATAAATTTTATATTGCTTCAGAACCACATCAATCTGATTTGCAGTTCCAGTAAGACCTACAATTTTTACAGAAAAATTTTCAAGAAAATTTTTGATTATTTCCACTGAATCTCTTTTTGGGTCCACTGTTATGAAAATTGGAACTATTTTTTGTTTTAGTTCTGTATTTTCAGAAAAAAGCCTATCTAATTTTAAAATATCAAATGGACATACGTCAGGACAATATGTGTATCCAAAATAAATAAGTTTGTATTTTTTAATAAAACTAGAATTAAAAACTTTTTCATTTTGATCCATAAGCACAAAGTTTCCTCCAATACTAGGTTGTTCTCGAATTATTTTTTTTTCAGGTTTCATAATTGCATTAGTAAAGTAATTGGTTAAGAACAAAAATATGCCAATGAAAGATATTAAAATTAGATTTTTTGCGATACTTGGTCTAAATCTTTTCATTTTTTACTAAAAATTAAGAAAACATTATTATTTTTACTTAGATTATATTTAATTTCTTGTCTTAAATTTTCATCAAAAATATTAAATAAAAAATTATCTTCGAAAAATAAAATTGAAATTTCATATTTGATTTTCAGTTTACTTAGACTTTTTATCAATTTTTCTTCGTTAATAGTTTCTTTAATTCTTAAAATTACTTTTTCAAATCCTAAACTTGAAAAGTCTAAATTCATCTCTTCATCTATAAAATCATAAAAATAAACTGCTGAATTTATTCGTCTATCAGTTAATGAGAGTTTTAATTTATTGAGAAAAGAAACTATATTAATAATGCCCGATTGAAACTGAACTTTAAATTTTTTTTTAAAGTAATTGAATTCATTAATTCCGTCATTAAAAATTATAGGATCATATTCTTTTATATGAGCAATGGAATTATATTGATTCAATTTTAATTCAATATTTTCCCATAATTTCTTTTGTTCATTTCTACTTTTAGAAATATTTTCTTCAAAAAAGACTGGAACATTGAATTGTTTTAAAGAGTTTAAAAAATTATCTTTAAAAATTTTTGAAATAACGATGCAATCAGATTCTTTTAAACGTAATAAGGATCCATATGTTATATCATTAAAATCATTTGGGTTTGCTCCAATTAAGAAAATTCTTTTTCTTGTAGTCATAATTATAATATAATTTTGATTATGAAAAAGTTAATAGTTATTCAGATTTTGGCAACATTTTGTTTTTTTAACAAATTACACTCTCTGGTCGAAAGTGAAGTATTTCCTGAGTTAGTATATAAATCAGCTTTACAAGAAGCAAACTTAGAGAGAATTGAACAACTTTTAGAAGAAGGACAATCTAGTTCTAAGATTGATTCAGATAAAATGATACCTTTGGCATATGCTATTAAAAATAATAATAAAGATATGATCAAACTTCTATTGAAATATAAAGCTAATATAAATTCTGTTTTTTTAGAAAAGGTTACACCTTTATTGTATTCTGTAATGTTAGAAAAACATGATTTAATAAAATTTTTGGTTGATGAAGGAGCGGATATTAATTCTCAAGATAGTATTGGTAGAACTTCAATAATGATAGCTGTAGAACGTGAAAATATCGAGTCAGTCACAGAACTTCTTTCTCTAGGAGCGGATTTAGAAATCTTAGATTATTCTGGTAGAACAGTTCACGAATACATAAAATTTTCAAGAAAGTCAGAAATTAGGAAATTATTTAAATAGTATTAATTTTTTTTTCAATCTTTTTGCAGAATATATCAAAAACTTTACCTTCATCCAACAATGGTGGTATCACTAATAAATCTGTATTAAAAACCTTTTTAAATTTTGAAACTAAATTGTTGTACAAAAAACCATTAAATAAAAAAATGGGGTGGAGGATAATAAAATTTAAATTGCCAAATTTTATCTCTTTTTCTAAATTCAATATGACTTTTGATTCGCTTCCAAATAAAAAAAAATTAAAGTTTTCTATTTTCAAACTTTTTGCTAATTTTTTAGAATATTCGCTCAGCATCTTAATGTTATTTTTTTCCTTTGAAAAAGAAGCACACGTAATTAATGCGGACCTCTTTGGATTAAAAAATTTCTCATTAATTTTAGATTTAAAAACAGATATTAATTCATCATTCAATTTAAGATTTTTTGTTAGAATTATTTTTTTTTTAAATTTTTCTGAAAAGTCATTTAATTTTTTTTTTACATCTATAACATAATGTTTTCCATTAAAAATTAGTGCTGGGATAAAAATTATTAATTTATAATTTTTACAAGACGTTTCCATAACATAATCTATTAAAGGTTCATTAATTTCTATGAAGCAATATTTCATTTTGATATTAAATTTTCTTTTCATCTTCCTGAAAAAAGATAAAAAAGATCTCAAAAATTCCTCACTTCTTGAGCCATGTGCGCAAAAAACAACAATTAATTCGGTATCATTCCTTTTCATTTTGAAAGTAAAATATCGTTAATTAATGTTGAAAAATTTTTTGAACTTTTGGTTATAAAACCTTTATTAAGTATATCACTAGATTCTAATGACTCTTCATGTAATTTTTTGTTATAATCGTTTCTTGGCTGAAGATATGATCCTTCTAATGAACCACCTAAAAACAATCCAGAGTTGTCAGAAAAAGAAAATATATCTGCAAGGCGTAAGGTGCTTTCTGCAGAAAAACCTACTCCTTCATCAACTACTGCCACATCAACATCAACTCCAAATTTAATCCGTTCTTTAATTATGGACTTAAGACCTCTGTCAGACATTATAGTCATAACCACTGTTCCAGATTTTATTCCTACTTGCAAACCGATACTCAAAGCTCCAATCGTGTAAAAGAAGGGACCAGACCAATTGTTATCTCTTTTTATCAACAATATTCCATTTCCACCTTTTGCACCAAAAAAAAGTCCACCTTCATACACTTCTGGAAAAATTAATATAGCTTTTGAGTTTTTTAAGTAATCTGAAAAGTTACTAAGATCTTTAGTGTTAGCAATTTTCTTTAATGCAAACTGTGAATTTACAATCAACTGTTTTGCATCAATTTTGTCATTTTCAGAGGAATTAATATCGTTTTTGAGAAAAGAAAATAATAAAAATATAGATAAAGTAATTTTATACATGTAGTTTGTTATCAATGAAAAATATCCATAATAGATATTTTAATATAATTTATGATATCTCAAACTTTTAATTTAGTGCAATACTTTTCAAATTTTTTATATTACTTAGTGTTTGTTTTCGTTATTTATTTCCAAAATTTAATGTCAGGAGATTTGACTTTAAAAATAAAAAATTTTGATAATCGCAGTGGTTTTATTCATATAGCTATATATAATGAAGAGGAAAAATTTCCAAAAAAAAATGGAAAACTTATAGGTTTTAAAGAAGAAACTTCAAAAATTATTACAAATAATTACGAGATTAATAATTTAAAAGAAGATACTTATGCAGTGGCAATCTTTCATGATGAAAATGGTAATGGAAAGTTTGATTCTTTTTTTGGTATTCCGAAAGAAAAATATGGGTTTAGTAATAATCCTCTAACCTTTTTAAGTGCACCAAAATTTGAACAGTCATGTTTTACTTTGGGAAAAAATGAGAAAAGAGTTATTGAAATTGAGTTAAAATGAAAAAAAGAATACTAGTAACTGGTGGGGCTGGTTTTTTAGGATCCTATCTTTGCGAAAAATTATTAAAAAGCGGAAATCATGTAATATGCTGTGACAACTTTTATACTGGAAATAAAAATAATTTAGAGAGCATTATAGATAATAAAGATTTTGAAGTTTTAAAACATGATATTACGTTTCCTTTATTTCTAGAAGTTGATGAGATTTTTAACTTTGCATGTCCAGCCTCTCCTGTTCATTATCAAAATGATCCTGTTCAGACAATAAAAACATGTGTCAATGGAGCAATAAATATGCTTGGACTTGCAAAGAGAACTAATGCCAAAATAATTCAAGCATCTACATCAGAAATTTATGGTGATCCTGAGATTCATCCGCAAAATGAATTATATAGAGGTTCGGTAAGTATTGATGGGCTAAGAGCTTGTTATGATGAAGGCAAAAGGTGCGCGGAAACAATATTCTGGGATTATCATAGGCAACATAAAGTTAATATAAAAGTTATTAGAATTTTTAATACTTATGGTCCCCGGATGCAATTAAATGATGGACGAGTTGTATCAAATTTTATTATTCAAGCACTCACTAATAAAGATATCACTATTTATGGGGATGGAAAACAGACTAGGTCTTTTTGTTATGTCAGTGATTTAATTCAGGGCGTAATTCTTATGATGAATAAAAAAAATTTAATTGGGCCAGTTAATTTGGGTAATCCAGTTGAAATATCAGTTAAAGATTTAGCACATGAGATTTTAGAGATCACAGGCAGTCCGGCAAAATTAATATTCAAAAAACTCCCTGAAGATGATCCAAAACAAAGATGTCCTGATATAACATTGGCTAAAAATCAGCTAAATTGGTCGCCATCGGTTAATCGAATAAATGGTTTAAAAAAAACAATTGAATATTTTGATAAGGTTTTAAAAATGAAAAATGAGAAATTTTAAAAATAACAGATTTAAAGATGTAAAAATTTTATGTATAGGAGACGTGATTTTGGATTCATATGTTCATGGTGATATTGAAAGAATTTCTCCTGAAGCTCCAATACCTATACTTAAAATTATAAAAGAAAGTTTTGCGTTAGGCGGAGCTGGAAATGTAGCGAGAAACATCTGTTCAGGTGGAGGTTCATGTCATTTAATTTCTGTTGTTGGTGATGACATAAATTGCAGAATTTTAAAAAAATTAAGTAAAGTTGAGAAAGGATTAACTACAAATTTTTTTGTTGATAAGAGTAAGATTACAACAAAAAAACAGAGATATATTTCGGGTCAACAACAGATACTTAGAGTTGATTCAGAAGAAAATATTTTGTTAAAAAGTTCTTTGAAAACAAAAATATTTGATTGTATTAAAAAGCAATTAAAATATTCTGATTTAGTAATCTTGTCAGATTATGATAAAGGACTCTTATCTCAAGATTTAGTTGAGAGAACTATAAAACTATCAAAAAAATTTAAGAAAATTATTATAGTGGATCCAAAAAAAGAGTGTTTTGATCAATACAAAGGTGCAACTGTTTTAACTCCTAATCTTAAAGAGCTAATTATTGCTTCGAAGAGAGCCAAAATGGAAAATTTTGAAGGAAAAGATAAAATTGAAAGAATCTCAAAAAGATTTATTGAAGACTTAAATTTAGAGTGTTTAATCACCACTAAAAGTTCTGAAGGCATGTCAATTTCACAGATTAACAAACCTACGATAAATCTACCATCAAAAGCTCTTGAAGTTTTTGACGTGTCTGGTGCAGGTGACACCGTAGTATCATATTTGGGATTATGTTTAGCATCAAAAATGAATCTAGTTGATTCTGCACGGATGGCAAACAAAGCAGCAGGAATTGCAGTTTCGAAATTTGGAACAGCAAGTGTTCATTATAATGAGGTATGTAATGACATAAAGTCTCCAAAAAAATTATGTACGCTTTATCAAGCAAAACTAAAAATTGACCAAATTAAAAATCGAAGCAGAATAGGCTTTACAAACGGTTGTTTTGATATTATTCACTCAGGCCATATAAAATATTTATCAAAATCAAGAGAAAATTGTGATTACCTAGTTTTAGGTTTAAATAGTGATTCTTCAGTGAAAAAAATTAAAGGAAATAGTAGACCAATTATAAATGAGGAAGAAAGAGTTTTTATCCTGTCCAAATTTTCATTCGTTGACCTAATTATAGTGTTTAATGAGCTAACACCGATAAAGTTGATAAAATCTTTGAAACCTGATGTCTTATTTAAAGGAAAAGATTACAAACTAGAGGATGTAATTGGATATAAAGAAATCACAAAGTGGGGTGGTGTTGTAAAGTTAATTGATTTGGTGCCTGGAAAATCTACTTCCAGTATAATTGAAAGGATAAAAAATGAATCTTAGTGCTGTTCTTTTTGATGTTGGTGGAACCATTGCTGAAAGTGAAGAAATTCATAGAATATCTTTCAATGAAGCATTTAAAGAATATGGTTTGTCTTGGTACTGGGATGAAGCCATCTATAAAGAGCTCATATGTGTAGGGGGCGGTAAAGAAAGGATAAACTATTATATAAAAAGAGCTTGGCCGGAAATGCTTAAACAAAAAAATTTCTCAAATTATGTAAACACACTTCATAGATTAAAAAGCCAGATTTATGTTGAACTTATGAATGATATGAAAATCAAAGCTAGGCCTGGAGTTCTAAGATTATTAAATGAATTGCGTGAAGCTAAAATAAGACTGGCTATTGTTTCTGATACATTAGAGCAAAATCTTATAAATCTTTTTAAAAAAGGTTTAGATATTGACCCTATAGAATGGTTTGAAGTAATAGCTCATGGAGATTGTGTAGACTACAAAAAACCTGCACCGGATCTTTATATGTGGGCTCTAGAAAAATTACAACTCCATCCAGATGCGTGTTTAGCTATTGAGGATGCGCCTCGAGGGATGATCTCTGCACACGAGGCAGGATTGAAAGTAATCATAACACCTTCAAAATATACAAAGGAAGAAAAATTTGATTTGGCAAATATAGTTATTTCAGATTTAGGAGAACCCAACATTCCGTTTAAACTTTTAAAGGGGCAATGTTACAAAAAAGAATTTGTAGATCTTGAAGTTTTAGAAATGATACATTCATCGAATTAAAATAATAATTGAAAATAGCAATATAAGTTGAGTTATAAAAATTATGACACTAAAGGTGTGATAAAGCTGAAATTTCTTTGCATTTTTCGCGTCACTTAGCTGATTAATTTTCGGCATTAGTATTTGTCTGCTAAACAGAAAGCCTGAAAAAATTATGACCGAAATATAAAATGCAGTTTTTGATAAAAAAATTAAACAAAAAGAATTAAGTAAACTTATAATAACTCCCCATAGGTACAACTTTGGAAATATACTTCTTATAAAAGACCTAGCATTTTTTTCGGGTAATGTTTTAAAAACATTAGGCGCAATAATTGAGGAAAAAAAAATTAGACTTCCTAACAAGAAAGAAGATAAAAAAACTGAGATAAGATTAGAATCGTGTATTTGGAAAAATTCAAGCATAAGATTTTAGTTATTTAATAAAGTTACAATTAATGTTAAATTTAAATATGGGTATTAAATTTTTATTTGCTTTACCTTTTCTTGAAATAATATTTTTTGTTTTATTTGGAGATTTATTAGGCTTTTTAAATGCACTTTTGTTGATTATTTTCACTGGTTTTGTTGGCTTTTGGTTAATCGTTTCTTTTAAGTTTAATGTTCAAAAAGATATCAAGTCCCCAACTGATTGGATATTTGGGAGATTAGCTGGTATTTTGTTATTAATACCAGGGTTTTTGACTGATATTTTAGGTTTGATTGTTTTGATAAAACCTCTCAGAAAAATTGTATATTCATTTTTTCCAAATGAAATGAAAAGTTTTAGTAATAATTTTAATTTTTCAAATTCGAATAATCGATCTAAAAACTCTAAGATAATTGAAGGTGATTTTAAAGATCTGGATAGTTAAAATAAATTTTTTGAGTACTTATTTTATTTGGAATTCATTTTTTTGTTGAATATGAAAATTTATTTATTGCGACATACTTCATTAAATATTCCTACAGATACATTTTATGGACAATCAAATGTCGATGTATCATTCAATTTTATGAATGAGGTAAATGATATTAAAATTAAATTAAAAAAAGAAAATATAGACCTCAACAATACTATGTCTTTTTCTAGTCCATTGAAGAGATGTACTAAATTGGCCAATCAAGTTTGTGAAAATTATAGAATTGACGAGCGATTGAAGGAACTGTATTTCGGAGATTGGGAATTGAAGCCCTTTAGGAAAATCTCAAGAAAGGAGGTTCAAAAATGGCAGGAAAATCTGATGACTTACAAGATCCCGAATGGAGAATCCAACCTAGAGTTTTATAGTAGATTAGAGTCTTTCTGTAGAGACATTATTTTAAATTGCAAAAGTGATATCTTTATAGTGGCCCATGCTGGTTCTATTAATTGTATATTATCATGTCTTAGTAAAATACCATTTGATAAGTTAGTAAAAGAAAATTGGAAGAAAATTGGTTACGGGTCTCTAACGCTTATAAAAAAAAAGCACTCTAAATTTGCGATTGAATTCATAGGTCGTTAATGAATTATATAAAGAAACTGAAAAGTTATTATTTTAAAAACATAGATCAAAAAAGAACTATTTATTTTAAGAATCAACTAATTGAAGTTTTTGAAACTTTTAGACAATCAATAGAAATAAAAGTTGAAGATGCTAAACTCACATTAAGGTGTCCTTACAGAACTTCAGATTTAAAATTACAAAATTTCTTAAATAAAAAAAATAGATGGATTTCAAAAAAGTTAAAAATTCAACAAAAAAATATGGATTTATTAAATGATCAAAAGAGAAGAAAAATTTTTTTTTATTTGGGGATTAAGAAAAACTTAAAACTCGAGTTCGCAAATTGTCATAGTATTAGTCTTTGTGAGACAAATATTATTTACAAAGACAATAACTTTTTTGAGAAAAATGTTAGGAAAAATTTAACAAATTGGTTTAAGTTCTGTGCTCATAATTTTTTGTCACAAAGAATAAAAGAAATTTCTTTAAAAGTTGAAATACCTTTTAATAATGTTTTTATTAAAGAATATAA